>Ga0208720_1000122_pt1 | contig 20371 bp, 16 predicted proteins | sample LakMenEpi20Apr10_FD_150716 | JGI IMG/M metagenome (GOLD analysis project Ga0208720, IMG submission 150716) | Freshwater microbial communities from Lake Mendota, WI - 20APR2010 deep hole epilimnion (SPAdes) | ecosystem: Environmental > Aquatic > Freshwater > Lake > Epilimnion/Euphotic zone ...
TTCTGGCGCAGCAGCAGCAGGCGTGGTTTGGGCTAATTTTACCTTGTCGGTTTTCATACCATTGCTGATGACATAACCGGCAAACACGAGTCCGCCGAATGCCAGTGCCACGGTGAATCGACTCAAGAACTTGGATTTAAATGTCATTGGGGTACCTCTTTTGTGCGGTTGGGCATGGCGGAATCGCTTTCAATTCGACCATCAGACATGGCTGTGATTCTGTCAGCATAGGAATAGATTCGCTGGTCGTGAGTCACTACAATCAGGCATCGATCCGCAGCCATCGCAAGATCACGAAACAATTGCATCGCTGTTTGACCGCTCTCCGCATCGAGCGACGAGGTCGGTTCATCGCAAATGATAATTCGAGGGCTATGCACCAGAGCCCGGGCAATCGCAACCCTTTGTTGCTGACCTCCGGAGAGCTGGGCTGGATATTTATGCAGGTGATTTCCAAGGCCGAGTTTGTTGAGTAGTTCACAGGCCTTTTCGTTTGCCTTCTTGGCGGATTCGCCTTGCGCAAGCAGTGGAACAGCAGCATTTTCCATGATATTCAAGGTGTGTAGCAAGTTGAATTGCTGAAAGACAAATCCAATATTTCTGGCCCTAAAGTCGACCAGTTTTGAACTCCCAAGTTTCGCAATATTCTGGCCAAAAATGTGGACATCGCCTTTGTCAGGCGTCAGAAGGCCGGCGATAATGGTGATCAATGTGGTTTTGCCACATCCACTTGGCCCGATCAGAAATGTCATTTCGCCAGCTTTGGCTTCGAAATCAATTCCGTTCAGGACCTTCGTGTAGGCTTCGCCTGTGCCAAATCCTTTTTCCACTCCCTTGCAGAGAATTCCGGATTTGACAGTTTCCGTTGTATTAGTTTTCAAATCCATGAATCAGCCTCTGAATACGGTGGCAGGATCAAGAACGAGCACTTTGCGAAGGCTGAAAATGGAGGTCAGGAACGAAATCAAGATGGAAAGCACAAGTGAATAAAGAGCAACATCCAGGCGTAAGACGATACCCCAGAAGCTCGAGCTTTGTGATGCGTAATGGAAGAAAATTGCGGCCATGCCCATTCCGATTGCATATCCGGTGATTCCTGCCACAAATGCCTGGAGTAGAACCATGCCCACTATCCGACTGTTTTTTACTCCTATGGCTTTGATCACTGCGTATTGCTTCAAATTTTCCGTGATAAACAGGTGGAACAGAAGTCCTACAACCATGATCCCTACGGTGATACCCATAAAAATCATTAAAATGAAGTTCACCGGAAGTGCTGTTTTTTCATAGGCCCATTTGATGGTTCTATCCCTGTATTGTTTGCTGGTATAGGCTGCCAGCCCGGTTGATCGGGTAATTTCTTTTGCCACTTCCTCAGCGGAATGGCTCTCCACGTGCTGTACAAGAATAAATGAAAGCTGATGTCGGCCAGAATTGGCGTAGTTTAATGCGTTGGAATAACGGGTGTAAATTTGGGGGATTGTCGTGAACGGAGGTTCCACTTTGACAATCACGACAATTTTCGCACGATGGTCATTGATTTCAATTTCCCGGCCAAGTTGCAATGGTCCGTCAGGCCAAATCTTTTTATATCCATCCTCATCAATCGCAATCGCATCGGCCAGCTTTAAATCACTGATTTCTCCAAGAATCACACGGTTCGGAACGCCGATCAAAGTGGCATCCTCAAGCCCGTAAAAAACAATTGAAGTCACTTGGCCTGAAGGGATGTGGATCCGTCCATTGGCTTTCAGCAAAGGCGCAGCCCACTTCACTCCATCGACACTCCTGACTCGTGCCAGTTCCGTATCCCTGATCGGGATCACGGTATCTGTATTCGGGACACCAGGGTCCATCACCCAAATCGATGCTTCAGGTACGTCGAGGATCATGCTGGCGATTCTGCCAATCACATTGATCATGATTCCTGCCTGCTGATTCACAAGCAGAACAGCGAACGCCATACCGAGAACCAGTCCAAGATACTTGGAAGGGTCGCCGAACAGCATTTTCAGGGCGATGCCTCGCATTCAATCTCCATTAGTGTCAGACGTATGACTTTTATTTCAGGTGAGGTATCAAACTGTCTTGGAAGCTATCAGAAATCGTTGATCGAGTCAATGACTGATAAAACTTTCATAGGTGCGACTTCAGCAGATATTTAAGGGAAACTTGGTCATTGCTCTATTTGCAATGGAATCGGCTTCCCTGAAATATTTGCAATCGACCATTTATTGGATGATTAAATCCGCTGGTGCCATGACCTCAATTTGATCAAAACCGAGTGCTTCCACTGCGGATTTGACTTTGTCCCAATCGGCCACCAGAACGGTGAGCCAATTCTGAGGCGTAAGCCGCCGTGTAGCGGTTTCCAGCACTTGTTCCATCGTCAGTTTTCGATATCGCTCAATCAGGTCGTTCGACTCGCTGATTGGCTCTCCAGCCAGCCATGTGTCAACAACCCTGCGCGTTACATTTGAGCAGGTGTCATCTTCCCTCGCAGTGGATTCAAGTCGATTTCGACGGGCGTCTTCAAGCTCTGTGACCGTCAGGGGACGCTCTCCAAGCATGGTGAAGACTTCGTGACGAACCGCTTCAATCGCCTCAGCGCATCGGTCGTGCTCTACGGAAGACGCCACCAAATAGCTTCCAGCCATCGCTCTGCGAGTATCAAAACCGCTTCTGACGCCGTATGTCAGACCTTTGACTTCTCGCAGAACGTGGTTCAGGCGTGATGTGAAAAGCCCTCCAAGGGCGAGATTCCAAAGCCCAAGAGCGTCGCGATCATGATCGCCAGAGGTCAGGCCAACCTGCCCCATTCGAATCACCGCTTGCTGGGCGCCTGGCTTGTTCACCACAATCAGCTTCGTTCCTTGATGGATCGGGGTATCGAAGTTGCTGGCGTTTTCAAACAAATCGAGAGGGGTTGGCCGTTCGAGAGTTTCCGAAAACTGCTGAATCTTTTCAAGCATCGCCGATTGGTCGTAGTCGCCGACCAGAACCACTGCCATTTGATCAGGTCGATTCAATCGTTCGCGGACCCGTGTCAGGTCGTGATGGCCGAGTCGTTCCAAGCCTTGAGGAATGCCGCCCAGGGGGCGTCCATAGCGGTGGTCGGCGCCGAATAGTCCGAGCAGAAAGGCTCTCTGTGAAAGGCTTTCCAGTCGATCCACTTCTGACTTCTGGGCTGTGATCATACGGCTGCGCTGACGTTGCCAGTCGACGTCCGGGAACGAGGCTTCTCTCCAAATTTCTGAGGCGAGATCCCAGGTCGGCAGGAGCCCATCGGATGTGGCTTGAAACAGGAGGTGGAATCCGTCCCAGTCGGCGTTCGGTGAGATGCCTGACCCCAGCGATTCAATCGCTTCAGCCAGCTCAGGGCCCGATCGGCGTGCCGTTCCCTCCATCATTGAAGCAGCGTGAAGTTGGGCCAGCCCGGAGCCTAATGGGCCCATCAGATCTGTGGGAGGCATGGCTGCAATCGCGCCTGATGCGACCGGCCAGTCGGGGCGTGGTACGAGCAGGAGAGTGACCCGGTCGTTAATTTTCAACTCTCGTGGTTCACTGATTTTATGCGATTTAGGAGGACCGATTTTGACCCCCTCGGCCCGATTTGGTTCGGCAACTGTCCGGGTCTTTGGCTTGACGTGAATCTCCAGGCTTGGCTTCTGGCTGAGATAGGTTTCAGCCGCTTTGGAGACCTGTTCGGTAGTCACTTGGCGATATCGCAGGGCGTCCGTCCAGAGTCGGTCTGGTTCACCGGTAAAATTATTGAAAGCGTTGAGCCGGTCGGCCAGTCCGCCGAACCCACCAACCCGTTCCAGGCTAAAGAGATAGCTTGACCATCGTCGGCGCATGACACGTTCAAGCTCGTCAGGCGTTGGCCCTGATTCGGCCATGTCGCAAAGGGTACGTTCGATAATGGCCCTGACCTGATCGGCAGAGGCTTCTGGTCTAAGCGTCACGACGATTGAGAACTGGCCTGCCAATTCTCGAGAAGATTGGCCGGCGGAAACGTCCTGAGCGAGCTGCAGTTTGACGACAAGGTCCTGGTAAAGCCTGCTGGTGCGACCACTGGTCAGAATGTCGCCCAAAAGTGCCAGCGCTGGCTCATCAGCCGTAAGCTGGCGGACGGTTGGCCATACGATGTAAAGCCTCTCCAGGGTAACATTATCAATCATTTCCAGACGCTGATTTTCAGTCAACTTTACGTCGGCAATCTTGGGAACGGCGGCTCTCATGCCTGATTTGAATCCGCCAAAATAGCGTTCGGCAAGCTCGAAAACGGCTTCGGTGTCGACATCACCGGCCACACAAAGGCTGGCGTTTGCAGGGACATAGAACCGCTCGAAAAAGGCCACAACCTGATCGCGGGTTGCAGCGTTGACTTCTTCCATAAGTCCAATCGTTGTCCAGCTATACGGGTGGCCTTCCGGATATAGAGTCTCGGAGAGAATCCGTGAGACCATGCCGTAAGGCTGAGTGGAGTAATTCTGGCGATATTCGTTGGTCACAACGCCTTTCTGGGTGGCCAGTCGGGTGTCGTCGAGGGCCTCTACCAGGTGGCCCATTCTGTCCGACTCCATGGCCAGGGCCAGTTCCAGAATGTCGGCTGGTATATCTTCGTAATAGTTTGTTCTGTCAGAAGATGTGGATCCGTTTACACCTGCCCCATATTTTTGCAGGTGCTTGAAATAATCGCCAGGATAGTGCTTTGAGCCTTCGAACATGAGATGCTCAAAGAGGTGGGCGAAACCACGCTCGCCAGGCTTTTCATTTTGCGAACCGACGTCGTACCAAAGGTTTACGCACGCAAGTGGAGATCGCCGTACAGGACAGACAATCACATCAAGCCCATTCGACAAGGTTCGTTTTGTGGTTTCCCAGCGAGGCGCTTGTGTGAACTGCATGCTTTTTGATGATCCTTTTAAGGACAGGATACGAAGTGGAGCAGTGACAAATGGCCTGAAGAATCGAATTCTCGATTCTCGCACTTGTCCTGCTCAGGATGGAAAGATTATAAGCAATGATCGGATTTGTGCGATATGGAAGGGCTCGGAAAGTCCTCGATTTCATTGACTGAAGGCATGTAGAATGAACCACGATCAGACTGCCCATCCATCCACCCAATGTGTTCGTCCTGAAGCATTACCGGCTTCAACGACCAAATCTCTGGTGCCGCCTCTGGAGTGGTCCGTCGTTTTTGAATTTGATGATCTCGATCATGTCGATTCCGTATATGCTGGCCAATCGGCTGGCTATGTTTATGCTCGCGACGGTCATCCGAACGGCACTCGACTGGCGAATCAGATTGCACGACTTGAAAGTGCAGAGGCCGCTCTGGTGACAGCCTCAGGCATGGGAGCAGAGGCGGCCCTGTTTCTCGGGCTCCTCAAACAAGGCGATCATGTGGCGCTGGCAAAGGGGCTTTATGGGCGTACGCAAGTCCTGATTGCTAAAGAACTATCTCGCTTTGGAGTGAGCTTTACCCTGTTTGATTCCACAGAACCGGATTCATTGAACGAGAGTTTCACGGATCGGACCAGAATTGTATTTGTTGAGACGATTACCAACCCACTGGTTCGCGTGCCGAATCTCTCTAAAATTGTTGAAATCTGTCAATCACGAGGAATTTATCTTGGAGTGGATAATACCTTTGCGCCTCTGATCTGCAAGCCAATCGGTTTGGGAGCCGATTTCATCACACACTCTGCGACCAAAATGATTGCAGGCCATAGCGATGCCACGATGGGGGCCCTGGTTGGGAAGAAGTCAGAGATTGACAAAATCCGGCCGATTTCATCTTCATTTGGATTATCTGCAAACCCGTTTGAATCGGCATTAACGCTCAGGGGCATGGCAACTCTGCCTCTACGAATGAAGGCTGCTTGTCAAAATGCACTGGAGTTGAGCCAATTTCTTGAAGCGCACTCCAAGGTGCTGAAGGTTCATTATCCTGGCCTGAAATCGCATCCGGATCATTTATTGGCAAACGATCAGTTTCATGGCGAATTTGGAACGATTGCCACCGTAGATTTGGGATCTCGTGACGCTGCCAATCAATTTATTCGCAATTTAAAGGGCAGAATTCCATTTGCACCAAGTCTGGGCGATGTGGCCACCACCCTCAGCCATCCAGTCACAACAAGCCACCGGGGGCTTTCAGAAACAGAAAGATTGGAGCTTGGAATTACACCTGGACTGGTGCGATTGTCGTTCGGGATCGAAGATCAAACCGATCTGATGAAAGACTTTGAATTTGCGCTTTCAAGATTGTCCTAAACGAAGGTAAATCTAATGGATATCAAGGCGGGTCATAACCGCCAGGGTTCCACGGATGGCATCTGCAAATCCGTTTCAAGCCTTTCCAGCAGCCTCGTACAGGGCCGTATTTTTCCATCGCCTGAAGCGTGTAATTGCTACAGCTTGGGTAAAACCGGCAGACAGGGCCCAGGATGGGGCTTAGTGTTCGCTGGTAGACGCGAATGAATCCAGAAATGAATTGCGAGATGCAACGACTCAGGAAACTCATTTCTCTTTTCAACTCCGCAACGGTTCTTTGTCGTCAACCACAGATTGTCGTGGGAGATACTTTCGTTCGGCTTTTGGTACGAGCCGGCTGAACGATGATTTTAATATCGAGAGACTTAATTCTTTCACCTTGGGCCTGACCACAATATCCAATCCTCCGCTGAAATTCGGGCGTTCCAGTCGAAAAGCTTCGCGGATCAGACGCTTGATACGGTTGCGGTGAACGGCCTTACGGAACATTTTCTTGGCAACGCCCATTCCCAGACGATGATGGGTCAGGCCGTTGGCTTTCACGTGCAGAGAGATGAAATCATCAGAAACCACCTGACGCACTTGAAATAATCGTTGATAAGGCGAGCCGGCTTGCATTCGGTAGATTTTAGGGAGTTTGTACGAAACCTTTACGATCGTACCCATCGGAGCAGGATCTGGCAATTTTTGATACGGCATCCCCATTCCCAGATCGAATTCATCTGTCATATCAGTCACAAGGCTTTCTCTGTATCAGCAGTCGATTCGTCTGGTAATTGCAATTCGTGATTTTTCATCATGGGTAGATTAATTTGATTTCTGACAATTCCTGAGCGACGTTTAAGGTGCCAGATGATAAATAGTGCAACAATCGAGATCCCTGACAGAGTCAAAATTTCCCAGAGGACCACGATTTTGTGGATCCTCCGGGCTTTCATCTCGGCTGAATCTAGCGGATCGGTCACTTCCAGAGCCCCTCACGAGGCTTTGTATCGAGAATTGTCTTCAATTCTTCGAGCTTGAGCTTTGTAGCTTCATCAATCGATTTGGGAACCACAATTTTGGTCACAACATACAGATCTCCAACAGGCTGATCGCCCCTGGCGGGGATACCTTGCCCCTTGAGTCTCAGGCGACCTCCACTGGATGTGCCAGCTGGAATCGGGACAGTTTTAAAGCCATCCAGAGTAGGGACTTCCAGCTTGACGCCGAGTAAGGCTTCATCCACGGTCACAGGGACTTCAATGGAGAGGTTCCGGCCATCGATCTTAAAGAAAGGGTGGGCGTCGACAATCACTTCCACGATCAGGTCGCCGCGTTCGCCACGACCGCTCATGGCGCCTTTGCCTCTCAGACGCAGCTTTTGGCCGCTTGTGGTGCCTGGAGGAATTTTAAGGGATAGGGTCTCGGTATCAGAGGCATCAAATGAGATGTCGATCGCCGTGTCGCCACCCTTGATGGCTGTCATGAAAGGGACATTGATTTTGGCATGAAACGGTTCTGCTGCAGGACCATCCACAGGCCTGCTCTTCTTTTTAGGACGGCCACCGCGGACTTTCGAGAGGATTTCATCAAAAATTCCGCCGCCCTGATCGGGACCAAAACTGGCACCAGCTCCGGGTTGAGCGTGCTGTTGGCCGGCGTGAGCGTTGTTAAAAAGGTCGTTAAAGTCAAAGTGTACCGTTGTTCCACCAGGATGCTGGCTGGTCCATGAGCCTTGAGCGCCTCCGCCTGCACCGGGATTGAAGCCCGCTTGACCAGCGGCTTTGCCGAATCGGTCGTACTGAGCCCGTTTCTCAGGTTCGCCGAGTGTGTCGTAAGCCTCTTGAATCTCTTTGAACTTGGCCTCGGCGGCTTTCTTATTCTCAGGGTTCAGGTCGGGGTGATGCTTGCGGGCAAGGCCACGATAAGCTTTCTTGATATCGTCCTCAGAAGCATCGCGGGCCACACCCAAGGTTTGATAGAAATCAGAATCCGCCATTCGCCAGCCTCAGTTCGTGACAATTCGAGCCATATGTCCTACCATTATCTCTAAGTTTAATCTGAACATCTCTGAGGTCAATCGTTCATGATCCATACCAGCCACGATTCAGACCTTGTTCGTCAGGAAATTCGGGCCGTAAGGATTGTCTCGAATGGCCCAAATACCGCTCGAAGGCTGGCCTGGAGGTTCGTAGAATCCGGATTTGAAACGGAGTCATATGAGCTTTCGGAATCTTTCGAAAATCTCGCTGGGATGTTTTTTGATCACACTCTGGTGATTGTCGATCTGGGGTGGACTGAGGCTGAGATGGATCGCTCGATGAAATTTCTTTTTGCGATGACCGCTCAACAAAGGCGACTCAAGATTGTCGCTCTCGTACCGCGACTGGAGCCGGAGTCACGCCCTCTCTGGAGCGAGCTAGGCGTCTTTCTGGCTCTCGACAGAACGACGGCCCCGCCTGAGATTGTGGCAAGGGTTTTGCGTCATCCCTCGATTTAAGCCGTCAAAACCGTTCAGAATTTCGCTAAAATCTGAGTCAACCGCTTTTCCAATTCGACCCTGAACGGCTATAACATTAAGAAGACAGGATGTGGACGGTGGATAAGGCACCACGACCGCATCAATTGCAACCTGTTTTGCTGCCTGACCTTGTGAACCGAACGAACCGACGCCCAAACCATGGCCAACGCTTTGACCCAACAAGACGTGATCGCAGCCCTCAAGGGCGTAAAAGATCCGGACCTTCACCGCGACCTGACCGACCTTGGCATGATTCGGGATATTGTTGTAAGCTCTGACAGTGTCAGTCTTACCGTGAATCTAACAACGCCTGCCTGCCCGATGAAAGAGCAGATCAAGCGTGAGGTGGAGGCGGCTCTGCGAAGTCGTTTGCCGGAGTCGATCAAAACGATCTCGATCAATCTGACAGCCGAAGTCAGAGGCAAAACGACTCGCGAGAAGGGCGATATCCCTGGCGTAAAGAACGTCATCGCCGTGGGTTCTGGCAAGGGCGGTGTGGGCAAGAGCACACTGGCAGCCTCGATCGCACTTGGGCTGAAGCAATATGGATCGACCGTAGGATTGATGGACGCCGACATTTACGGCCCGTCGATTCCGCACCTGGTCGGGGCCACTGGCCGACCGATGGCGATGGGCGAGCGGATCATGCCGATCGAAGCGGCTGGGCTGAAAGTGATGTCGATGGGATTCCTGCTGGAGCCTGAACGGGCCGTGATCATGCGTGGGCCGATGCTTCACGGTGTGATCCAACAATTTCTCCATCAGGTGGAGTGGGGCGAGCTTGACTATCTGGTGATCGACCTTCCACCGGGCACCGGCGATGTTCCGTTGAGTCTGGCACAGGCCCTTCCGCTTACAGGAGCAGTGGTTGTGTGTACGCCTCAGGCTGTGGCTCTGCTGGATGCAGTCCGGGCGATTACGATGTTCCGTCAACTGAAAGTGCCGGTTTTGGGCATGGTTGAAAATATGTCGGGCGAGATTTTTGGTCGCGGAGGAGCAGCCCGCAAGGCTGAGGAAATGGGCATCCCATTCCTGGGCGAATTGCCGATGATGGCCACCATTCGCGAGAAGGGTGATGCTGGGAAGGCGGGGTCAGTCTTCGATGAACACTCCGCTTCGAGAATGCCTTTATTAGGCATCGTGGAACGACTTGCAGCACAGATCAGCATTCAGAATATTCAAAAACCGAAGATGCCAACACTTCAGATTTTGAGCTGATTCAAAGAGTCTTGAGTGATATAAAACAGGCCAGTCATCTGGAATTTTTCCAGTATGCTGGCCGTTTTTTTGTTTTGAAACAATTTGATACATACGAATCAACGCCTAATTCTGATAGGATAATAGAGGTTCGAAATCCGCGTTGACTGGATCTCATCAAAGGCAACATCATGGATATCCTGGATATGGATTTGACGGATGAAGCCGAAATCGTTCCCATTCAAATTGTGGTCGAAACAACTGACGTTGAAAAGCCTCTTAAAAAAATCACTGGTCGGCTTTTTATTTATAACCTGATTTCATTGATACTGAGCGCTATGTTGCATTTGGTAGTCGTGTCAATATTTTTAATCGTTTATTTCCAAGTGATTGAAAACCGCCCAGGTCAGAGCTTTTTCGCTGGTCGGGGGGATATTGGCCAGCCGATGGAATTCACGAAAATCGAAGGTTTGGATAAAGGACTGGTATTGGAAGAGGCTTTGATTCCAGCCAACGAAGCCGAGATGAATGATTCCGAGATACCGGCTGCAACTCCTGAAGTGACATTAAGGCCAGCCACAAGTTTGCCAGATATGTCAGGTCAGTTGGACTTGCCTGAATCGAAATTAAGTATGCAGGCCATGGTGGCCAGACAGTGGTCAGCGTCCGCATTATCGTCTCGGGCACCAGGGATGAAAGAGAAGCTGATTAAAAGTGAGGGTGGTACTACGGAGAGCGAAAAGTCCGTGGCCAGGGGATTGGAATGGCTCTCTAAGCACCAGAAAGAGGACGGTTCGTGGAGTATGAGTCCGGGTTCGGTTTGTGGGAATCTGGAATGTGGCAGGGTGCAAATTGAAAGTTTTGAGGCTGCAACAGGGCTTGCCATACTCCCATTTCTGGCAGCTGGACATATTCCGGATGAACCTGGTCCATATGAAAAGGTTCTGAAAAAAGGCTTGGAATGGCTTCAGTCGAGGGTCGATAAAAATGGCCGGGTGATGCCGGACGATGCTCCTACGCATTATCATATGTATGCACATGCGATTGTCACAATCACACTTTGTGAGGCTTCGGCGCTGCAGCCGAAAGGTTCATGGATACCGGCTGCAAAGCGGGCGGCCCAGTATATTGTAAGTGCGCAGAATCGGCAGGATGGTGGGTGGAGGTACACGCCGGGGCAGGCAGGGGATACGTCGGTTTATGGGTGGCAGGTGATGGCTTTGCGAAGTGCGCGAGTCTCTGGTCTGAACATTCCAAAATCGACCATGACCATGTCTCGTCGATGGCTGACGGCAGCCCAAACATCGCGTGACGGCAGTACATATGCCTATATGCCGATGAGGCCAGCATCGCCGGTGATGACGGCCGAGGCCCTACTGTGCAGGCAGTTGTTTGGTGATGGCCCGAAGGATCGGGGGATGTCGAAAGGGATTCAGATGGTTTTTGAGGATGTTCAGCGATCGTTGGAGGTGCGAAATTACTATTACTGGTATTATGTGACGCAGTTGATTCACAATTCCGGAGGTAAGATGTGGATGAAATGGAATCCGATCATTCGCGAACGATTGATCAAGGAGCAGGTGATCGGAGGCCATGCTTCAGGCAGTTGGCAAAGCCTTGAGCCATCAGTAGATCGGTGGGGCAGGGTGGCTGGCCCGATGATGCAGACATCGCTTGGAATGCTGACTTTGGAGGTTTATTACAGGCACTTGCCGCTTTATCAGGTGGTTGAGAGCCGCAATTCCGTCAAAGGCATGAAAGAGGCCAAATGAACAATCTCAAGGCTCAATGATTAATTGTGGGTGACGACCGGATAATCCTTCTTGTATACGATCATCACCGAGAGCGCCATGCCTTTGGTGTTGGCGTCGGCTGGAACTGCGTAGACCAGGTCGCCGGGGCGAAGTTGGTCGACGGATCCGACCACGATTCTGGTCATGCGATAGGCTTGCCCATTTGCAGGTGCGATGCGAACGGCTTGATTTGAGGGTGTGCCCAGCATGAGTGGGAAGATGTTGACTACGGGGGCGACGATGTATGTCAGGAGCTGAACATTTTGCATGGCCACGGCTGGCTGGCTGGGGTACATGGACCAGAACTGGTTCATGGAGTCGAACCCGAAGGTGTAGGTGGCGTCGTACTGGCGGAGGATTCCAGCGTCTGTAGGCGTGATGTAAGTCTGAGAAACGAACGACCTGGCTGCGCCTTCATAAACTTCCACGTAGTTGGTCAGAACTGTATTCACAGACGGACTTTGCCCCTCGGCTTCGACCACCGCAGTGGCGGAAACCATGGTGGGAAGGATCGGCCAGCGGACGATGAATCTGCCGAGTGCAGACGTTGAAACGGGATACTGTCGGCCATCAGCAGATTGCAGGACGACCCATTTTGGGGTCACGCTCAACACCTCTGCCCAGCCTGGCCCGTTCAGGCCAAAATTGGGCAAGTTGGCTGATCCCTGGCCCTGCTGCTGCTGAGCCTGACTGATCTGGGTGAATGAGCAGATTGCGCTAATTGCGGCAAATATGGAAAACGCTTTTGCAATTCGTCGCATGTTCAAGTCACCTTATTTGGAACGGATTTGCCCGGCATCTTTTTTGAAACGCCGGTAAACATCACCTCTCAATACATTTATTCTCTTAGGTTCCTTGGATAAGGTCAACATCGACCTTCGTATTTCTTCTGTCATTCTTCAAAAATGTCATTTTTATTTTCCCAATCGCTTGTCTGGATCCGCTTTTCCAATCATACTTTATCAAGACCTGATCCATCTATTTTGAATCCTGAATAAACCGTATGAGAGTCCTGATTGACCCAATATGATGGATGACCAGCCCACCAGAATGATCCCAGAATTGGGAGTTGATTCACCGATTACGACCGAGAGTCAGGGCCATGATCCCTGGATCGGCCGGACGTTAGGCGATTTTATGGTGGAGGAGTCGATTGGGCATGGTGGAATGGGGACTGTTTATCGAGCCCGTCAGGTCAGTCTGGGGCGGTCGGTTGCCTTGAAGTTCTTGAATTCAGGCAGAACGCTGAGTCATGAAGCGATTTTGAGATTTGAGGCTGAGGCACGAATCGCTGCACGGATGAATCATCCGAATGTGGTTCATATTTATGCGCTTGGAACGATGGAGAGTCAGCCATATATTGCGATGGAGTATGTATCAGGGCGGAATCTGGGCCAGATTTTGAACGAGCGGATCAAGAATTCGGAAGGGCCGATTGCCTTACCCGAATGTCTTTCGATGATGAAACAGGCGTGTCAGGGGCTCCAGGCGGCCACGGAAATTGGCCTGGTGCATCGTGATATCAAGCCGGAAAATTTGATGGTGACGGAAAAAGGGTTGGTCAAAGTGGCCGATTTTGGGCTTGCCCGAACCACACAGACGGAATCGGCCAGAATGACGCAAACTGGGTATACGCTTGGAACTCCGATGTATATGAGTCCTGAGCAGGTGCAAGGCAAGTTGGTGGACGCCCGTAGCGATATCTACTCTCTGGGCATGACGTTCCATCATTTACTCTCAGGCCGGCCACCACTCATGGCAGATTCGCCCTATGCCATGGCCATGAAGCAGATCCACGATCGCCCAGTGTCGGTCCGTCTGCTGCGTCCCGACTGCCCGACGGGTCTCTCTGACCTGATTGACTGGATGATCGAGAAATCGGTCGAGTCTCGGCCTCAGGATCCGCGGGAAGTGCTCGAACTGATTCAGAGATATGAACTTGGGCTGAATGTGCATGTTCCTGGGAGGATTGGGAATCGGCTGGTAGAGGCTCCACCAAGTCGATTTTCCAGTCGCAACTTTGAAATTGAGAAAGAGGGGTTAAAACCGGTCACAACAAAATCTCGCAGAGGGTGGTTGATCTGGGGGATTGTGACACTGGGAGCCTCGATTCGAGCTTTGTTCATCGGAAGGTACCAGGCCAAAAGGTCTGAGGATTTGACAGATACCAAATCGTCTGTATGGCCTGTCGGTTCTGAGTTGGCGGATTGGAAGCGGGTGCCGAGGCAATCGGGGGCAGATTCTCAATATCGGTATGCCCAGATCAGGGCCGTCGAAGAAGATCAGCTTGCCGCCTGGCTGGCTGTCCCGTGCTATTTTCCAGATGAAGAAGACTGGGCATGGCGAGCTTATGTGCAGCTAACAGGTGACCTTGTAAGGCATTCCGACCGATTTCGACTGACCTGGGTGCGTGACGCGCTGGATAAAGCTGGGCGAGGGGTTGAATTTGAGGTGTTGTCGCAAGTGGTAGGGGCTGCGCTGGCTGGTATGGATCGGAATGAGATCAGTTTTCTGGAAAATCTTCATCCGCTTGTCAAAGAGACGATGGATCCGAATTTGGCGGAGTTGATTCTCACGATTTTGATCAAGTACAGGCAGAAGATTCCACGCGATCAAGCGATTCCAGTGCGACTTGATAAATTACAGAGTCAGATTTTGGAGATTCTCCAGATCGATCCCAAAACGCTTCACGGCAATTTTCCAACAAATCCTGCGAGCAAACCATGACGTCCCACTGAAAAATTTGCTATATTAAGGAATCGTCCAGGAAGGACAAGGTTGTCGAATCACGTGCGCAACACGTCACAGAGCTCTCATAATCATGGCTTACCTAAAAATTCTTGACCAAAATTCCAGGCAACTGGAACTTCCATCCATGGAGTCGATCCCGGAAGGCTGGGAATTACTGATTGGTCGGGATGGGACCTGTGGGCTGAACATAAACTCTGCTGGGATAAGTCGAATCCATGCAAAAGTCCATCATGATGGGCGTCATTTTTTAATCAACGATCAAGACAGCACAAACGGCACTCTGATCATCCGAACCGTAAACAATGTGGAGCGTCGGATTACGCTCACGCCTCAGCGGGGATATGCTCTGCAAAGTGGTGATCTGATTGAACTTGGGAAAGTCGACTGTGTCAGGTTTCAGGATGGTCCGATCGAGATTGGTCCAAATCTGGCACTTGGGATGGATAATCCGTTGCCCGAGGTGACGCTTGGGCCTGGCGAGAGCCTGACAAGCTCTCCGTTGCAGGAGGTGATCAACGGGATCCTTGAGATCAGCCGAACTTTGGCATCGATTTTCAAGGAAGAGGAAATGGCTCCCCTGGTGATGAACCAGATGATGCGAATTTTTCCGAAAGGTCAGCGTTATCTTCTCTTTACGACCGTTCCCAACACCAATCGGCTGCGTGTTTTGGCCTGGAAGATCAATCAACAGAGACGCCGGAACATCGTAGGCAATACGGACGATGACAACGTTCCAAGATATTCGCGAACGATTTACAGGATGGTGGTGGAGGAGCGTAAATCGGTGATCCTGACCGACACGGACTCGGAGGTTTCGAGCAGCATGTCGATGATGGACATGGGGATCAGGTCGATCATGTGCGCTCCAGTGGAGGCTCCTGACGGTCGCGTTTTGGGTATGCTTCAGATCGACGCCGATCAGAAATCGAAATTTCAGAGGTCTGAGCTTGAGATTCTCAAGGTGATTGCCCAGCAGGTGGGTGCCACCATGCATATGGCAGAGTTGCACCGAAAAGCGATTCTGCAGACTCAGATGCAGACAGAGATGAAGCATGCCTCAGAAATTGCCAAACAGTTTCTACCGCATGGGGTTCCAAACATTCCCGGCTATGAATTCTTTGCCGAATACAAGCCAGCCGAAGATGTGGGTGGCGATTTTTATGACTTCAACATGGTCAGCCCGGACCGGATGGCGATCAGTGTTTGCGACGTGGTCGGACACGGAATATCGGCAGCTTTGATCATGGCCCGGCTTTCAAGCGACCTTCGCAACGTTTTGCGACATGAGCCAGACCCTTGCCAGGCTTTTGAGCAGCTTGACGCGATTCTGATGCCGGTTCTGAATCCTCCTGACAGCTTCGATTGCCGATATATTTCGATGTCGATGGGGATGCTCGACCTGAAGTCCGCTAAATTGACACTTGTCAACGCAGGCCATCCTCCACTGATTGTCCGACGTGCTGATGGTCGGCTGGAGACTCCTGACAGAGACCTGAGCGGCCGCTTGATCGGAGCCGACTTTGGTGATGTTTCATTCAAGCTGGAAAACAGTTTTGAGACTACGGAAGTGCAGTTGGAACCTAATGATATCGTCATTTTCTACAGTGACGGTGTGACAGAGGCCAGGAACAAGGCGAACGAGTTCTTTGGATCGCCTGATTTCCGGATCCTGGCCAAGGTTTTGAAAGAAACCGTGGGTGGACCAACCGTGGTTGGGCAAGCCATCATGAAAGCATTCAAGGCATTTACCGATGGAATTCCTCAGGCAGACGATGTGACACTTGTCTGCTTCGGACCGACGGCCGAATTTCAGCCTGGGGCTGATGCATAACCTGGCCATCATAAAAAAATACGAAACGAAGACTGCCCGAAGATGATGACACTGCGCGTCAATGAATTGAAAATGGATTTAGGCCAGGATGAAGCGGATTTGCCGCACCTGGTCAGCGACCGGCTGGACTGTTCAGTGGATGATATTCGCAGCTGGCGAATCCTCCGAAAGAGCCTCGACGCCCGTCGTCGCGACTATATTCATCACATTTATTCCGTGGCGGTGGATCTTCCCGACTGGACTTCCGAGGAATTGCCTCGTGCCGTCACTCCCATGGGCGATCAATCGTTCCAGTGGCCTGCACCAGGCTCAAATCCTTTGAAAAATCGCCCTGTGGTGGTCGGCTCAGGCCCCGCTGGCTTGTTTGCAGCCTACATGCTCGCCATCAGCGGTTACCAGCCGATCATGCTCGAACGTGGAAAGGCTGTTAAGGAACGGGTGGCCGATGTTCGGACATTCGATTCTGGAGGGGCTCACGATGCAGAGTCCAACTACCTTTACGGAGAGGGTGGAGCAGGCACGTTTTCCGATGGCAAACTGACGTGCCGGAACACTGGCCCTGACGTGACCAGAGTGCTCGAAATTCTGGCGGAATCGCACGGAAAATCTTCGATCGTATACGACCAGAGGCCACACCTTGGTTCAAACAGGCTGCCTTTGATTGTTCGCACGATTCGTAAAAAAATGGAAGCTGCTGGAGGCGAAGCCCGGTTCGACTGCCGACTGGAGGATATCCTGATTCAAGACGGTCAGGTCGTGGGCGTGTCCACCAGCTCTGGGGTCATTGAAACCAACCATGTGGTTCTGGCCATCGGGCATAGCGCGCGTGACACCTATGAAATGCTTCTCAACCGGGGCATTCCTCTCGAATTCAAGCCATTTCAGATGGGTGTTCGGATTGAGCAGCCTCAGGCTGCCATCACCAATGCCCGATACGGAGACTCCAGCGAAGTCGCTGGACTTGGAGCCGCAGATTACAATCTGGCAGTTCATGCCGGGGCACGCGATTTGTTCACATTCTGCATGTGCGCCGGCGGTTACATCATGGCCTCTGTGAGCGAAGCCGAGCATTTTTGTACCAACGGAATGAGCGAGTCCTATCACGACAGCCCGTTTGCCAACAGTGGTCTGGTCATGACCATAGGTGCCAATGACGTTGGGTCAGATCACCCTCTGGCTGGGATCATGTATCAGAGAAGGGCAGAAGCAGCCGCTTTTCGAACCGCCGGTGGAGCGTATCAAAGTCCGGCCCACCGGGTCTCAGACTTTCTCAAACACAGAAGATCGCGCGGCAAGATTGTCACCAGCGCCCCATTGGGCGTATCGCCCGGCTCGATGGCTGACTTTCTCTCGCCTACCATTTTAAACGCCCTGGAACGCGGACTGCCGATCATGGACCGGGCCTTGCGAGGCGCGTTTCTGAAAGACGCTGTGCTGGTCGGCCCTGAATCGCGTGGGTCAAGCCCGGTAAAGATTCCACGAGACGACCAATCACGCCAATCGTCAGCCATCACAGGGCTTTACCCTTGTGGCGAAGGTGCTGGATATGCCGGTGGGATCGTAAGTGCTGCGGCAGACGGCCTGCGCACAGCACGTGCAATTGTGGCTCAGTGTGCATTGCCACAATAAGTCATGAAAATTACTGGCTGATGGTCGATCGTGAGTGGCTGTCCGATCGATCCATCAAATGTGGCCTGGGCATCTTTCGCTCAGGTGTCCGCGCCAGGCTCAGCAGAAACGGAGCTGGGCCACGGTGCCTGAACTGTTCGACGGTGCCGAATCCGGCATCCATCATCATACCTTTGATTTCCTTGCCTGAGGCGTGGTGCACGTTGCCTTCAATGCCGGCTACGCAGACATCAAAAATAAATCGGCCCCATAAGCCATCGCGATATCCATCGAGCAGCATCAGTGCACCACCCGGCCTGAGCACCCGGCACATTTCGCGAACAGCCACGGCTTGGTTCGGATAATGGTGGAAGCTGTTGGCACAGGTCAGGATATCGAAAGAACCGTCTGCAAACGGGAGTCGTTCGCTATCGCCCTGAACAGGCTGAATTCTGTCGGTGTAGTGATTCCAGCGGCCATTTCCGCCTTCGAGCATTCCTCGAACCAGATCAAGGCCCCAAACTCTGGCCCCTGGAACTTCATGGAAAAGGACTTCAGGGAACTGGCCTGTGCCGCATCCGATGTCCAAAACCTTGGGCGACTCCATCTTGAGCCCACGAATTTGTTTCAGCAAGGCTTTACGGGATGGTCCAAACAGAAGTGTTTGTAAAATGGACCTGTCGTAAGATTTGCTCCATCTCGTAAATTCAACCTGTGCTTCGTCTTTGGTGTAAATCACTTCGCAGATCTCCATCTGATCAAGTATGAGATTCCGGATCCTTCCCCACCATCACACTAGTAAATATAAATTTACGGTAACTCACGAATCAACGCAACTACGATTTCTGAAAAGATTTGATGAATCCCCGTTCAGGACGCCCCAACTCGCCCCCAGACCTTTGCGATCGATCACTCTGTGGTATTATGATTCTTGAAGAAGAGACCGGAAATGGCACCATCTGCTTGAAGTTGAATCCCATGATTTATCTCGACAACAATAGCACCACACGCGTTGATCCACGAGTGGTTGCAGCCATGATCCCATACTTTGAAACGCTCTATGGAAATGCTGCAAGTACATCGCACAGTATGGGATGGGAGGCCGCCGGGGCTGTTGAGAGCTCCGTTGAATCCATGGCCCGTTGCATCGGTGCCGAGGCTCGCGAACTGGTCATCACTTCCGGAGCAACCGAATCCATTAACCTTGCCATTAAAGGGGTTGCGCCCTATCTTGAAAAGCGTGGCCGGCATGTGATCAGCAGTCTGGCAGAGCACAAGGCAGGAATCGACCCGATCAAGCGACTGGTAAAACAAGGATGGTCTGTGACCTGGCTCAAACCTGACTCGACAGGGATGATCGCTCCAGAGCAAGTCGCAGAGGCCGTGACAGACCAGACATCGCTGGTCTCAATCATTCTGGCGAACAACGAGACAGGTACCATCAGCCCGATCAGAGATATCGCAGAAGTCTGTCATCAAGAAGGAATTACACTCCATACGGATGCCACGCAGGCGATTGGGAAGATCCCGGTGGATGTGGATGATCTTGAAGTGGATCTGATGTCGTTCACTGCCCATAAATTCTATGGCCCAAAGGGAATCGGTGGTCTTTATGTACGGCGCCGCGATCGGCCCGTGAGGCTGGTGCCCCTGATCGAGGGGGGAGGCCACCAGAGGGGCCTGAGGAGTGGGACTCTACCCGTCCCTCTGATCGTGGGGATGGCTACTGCCATGGAAATCGCAATCAGTCATATTCCGACAGAAACCATTCGATTGTTAGCACTTAGAGATCTTCTTGAGAGTTTGATCATGGCCGAACTGGAAGGTGTGACCCTCAATGGACATCGGGTTGAGCGGATCTCCAATACTCTGAATCTATCGTTCAGTGGGGTCAGTGGAGAGGCCCTGATGCTGACCATGAAAGAGATCGCCGTATCGAGCGGATCAGCCTGTTCAGCGGCCGACCCGGAGCCGAGCCATGTCCTAAAGGCGATTGGACTTACAGACGATGCGGCACGATCCAGCCTGCGTTTCAGTCTCGGTCGTTTCAACACAGAAGACGAGATCAGAACGGCTGCCCGATGTGTGATCGAGTCTGTGACGGGGTTGCTTCGGCTGAATACGGCTCTGAGGAATTAAGGAACAGGCCGAAAGTGAACTTCCGGTTTTAAATGCCAGCCAACCGGGCCAAGACCGGTTAGATGTAGTGCAATAGCCACGGTTTCTGCGATTTAGAAAACCAACCGGGGCTAGCGCCAAGACCGGCTAGGTAAGTGGCGATAGCCTCCGGTTTTTTGGTTTGAATCTAGCCGCCGGGCGCTAGCCCTCGGTTCGCGGTAGATAAATACCCGTGGTGTATGAATCTAGCCGCCGGGCGCTAGCCCCCGGTTCGCGGTAGATAAATAC
>Ga0208720_1000123_pt1 | contig 20361 bp, 17 predicted proteins | sample LakMenEpi20Apr10_FD_150716 | JGI IMG/M metagenome (GOLD analysis project Ga0208720, IMG submission 150716) | Freshwater microbial communities from Lake Mendota, WI - 20APR2010 deep hole epilimnion (SPAdes) | ecosystem: Environmental > Aquatic > Freshwater > Lake > Epilimnion/Euphotic zone ...
TGGGGCTCAATAATTTCTTTAGATTTTTATTATTTTTTACTATTTTTACTTTTTGGGGCTCAATAATTTCTTTAGATTTTTATTATTTTTTACTATTTTAATTTTTGGGGTGAAGTTTATTTAAAAACAAAATATTTTATTACTGTAAAATGTCTGAAGTATTTAAAATAAAAGATAAAGAATATGTACTAAAAAACTTTAATACTATTTTAAAAACAGTTAATGGTTATGTTTCTAAAACAATAGAGTTAGAGTCAGATAAAGATTCACAGATGTATCGTATAAAAGCAATTGAATTGTTGCAAAATTTTGTAGATTGTTTAGAATTAACTGATTATTTATTAATAGATAGCAAACCAAAAATATCAAGGGATATTTATATAGACAGTTATTTTACTCTTGGTACTTTGTATAAAAATTATGTGGAAATGGAAATTAAAGAACAAACTGATAATTTAAAAAAGAGTTCTATTCGTAGAACAAATGAAAATACCGTATTGTCAAAGGAAAACGAATCTCTATTTGTTAAAGCGATAAATAGTTTTCAAAAAATTTTACAAGTATCTTTTGATGATATATTTGCGTTAAAGCAAATAACAAGTATTTGTACTCAATTATGTTTATTTTCTCAAAATGATTTAGCAAAATGTTTACAATATTTAGAAGAAGGTTTATTGTATGCTCCAGAGAATGAAACAATTCATTATAATTTAGGTTATATTTATCAAAGACTCAATAAATTAGAATTATCATTAATACATTATAAACTTGCTATAAAATTAACTAGTGAATTAAATGGTGATGAAAAGAGGAAATTACTGTTAAATAGTTATAATGGAATTTCTTGTATATTCCGTTCTATAAAAAAATGGCCAGAATCATTGTTTTATTTATTAAAAGCTGAAAAAATAGATTCCGATGATCCAGATATTCAAAATCAATTAGGTGTTGTTTACACAGAAATGCGTCGTACAGATTTGGCTGAAATTTCTTATTTAAAAGGTATAAAAAATTATAAAAAGTGTTTTATTTCAACTGACTCTGTTTTTTTATTAACTGAATTGTATTTAAATTATGGACATATGCATTCTTACAATGGAGATAATTCTAAATCAGTCGAATATTATAATAAATCTATTCAGATTTGTCCTACATTTACATTGCCTTTTCAGAATAAATTAATGAATCTAAGTTATTTATTTGATCAATTTGAAGATAAGATGTATATTTACAATCAACATAAACTTGTAAACAAACTTTATAAAAAAGGTAATAGTAAATACTCTTTTGACAAATCATTTTACGGAAAAAATAAAATTAATATAGGGATTATATCAGGCGATTTTGAAGATCACCCTGTTAGTTTTTTTATTAGTACTTTTTTGAAAAATTTTGACGATTCTATTTTTAATGTAACTTGTTATTCTGAATGTATTATTAATACATCTGTTTTTAATGAAAATTTAAAATTTAAGACTATAAAAAACATGTCTGCTGAAAGTGCATCACAAATGATATACAATGACCATATTCATATATTATTTGATTTAGCTGGTCATACAGCATTTAATAGATTGGATATTTTTGCTATGAAACCAAGTCCTATACAAGTTACTTATATTGGTTATCCTTATTCTACAGGCCTTGAAGAAATGGATTATCGTATTACAGATAATATTTGCGATGGAGATTTTACTATTTCACAAAAATTTTATAGTGAAAAATTAATAGCATTACAGAATTGCTTTTTATGTTATAATCCAGGTAATACTATTATAAGAGATTCCGAGTTGAAAATAAAAAAAGAACATGAAAAAGAAATTATTATAGGATGTTTTAATCGTATAAATAAAATTACTGATTCCGTAATAAAAATCTACAATAATATTTTGGTTACAATCCCCAATACAAGATTTGTTTTTAAAACAAAAGCTTTGATTAATACAAAGATTGCAAATAATTTCCTTAATAAATTTAATATTAAAGTGCGTTCAAGAATTACAATTTTAGATTGTACAATATCACACCGTGATCATTTATTAACTTATAATAAAGTAGATATAGCGTTAGATACATTTCCTTATTCTGGTACAACAACAACATGTGAAGCTTTATATATGGGCGTTCCTGTTTTTTCTTTATATGATTCTACGTATTACTTTCATGCTCAAAATGTATCATGTAGTATTTTAAAGAATAGCAATCTTGATTTTTATGTTGCAAATGATGAAAATGAATTAATTGATAAAATATGTCAATTGAAAAAAAAAGATTATTCATTTTGGGAAAATTTAAAAATAGATACTAGAAGTAAATTTAAGAATGGTAAAGTATGTAATCAAGAAGAATATTTAAAAAATTTTAAAGATTTATTGGTAGATTTATACAGAGTTAAAGTTACCCAAGAATAAATGGATCATCTGTTAAAATTGACACACCTTCAGTGTCAATATATCCAACTTTTTCATAATCTTCAGTATCGTAAATAAACTGATGATCTTTATAATAAAAAGCATCTTCTATAAAAATTTTTTCCAAGTTTTCTTTATTTTCTAAATTTTGATTATTACATTTATATATAACAATGTCATTGTCATTGTCATTAACAGTGTCATTAACAGTGTCATTTCTTTTCTTGAATTCTAAATAAAAATGAGTTTTACAATAATTGCTATAAGGTTGTGACTTTCTACAACACTTGTTACCATTTTGAGAAATACCTAAACAAATAGGTACCTGTTCTTTCATATTAAACAAAAATTTGTTCAAGAATAATTCCTCAGATACAGTATCACATGTACCTTTATGTAAAATAGTGTATTCTTTAAAAATATTTTCGATAATTTGTTTAATATCTTTTGTATACGCTTTTTCTAAATTATCTCTTAACTTTTCTAATCGCTTTGATACCTTTTGTAGCTCCATTATCTTTTTTGATATTCGCAAAAATATTTTGATTTTTTATTTTATTTGTTTAATTATATGTGGTATTTGTCAAATTCAGAAATTCATGGTTGTGGAATATATACAAAAGAATATATACAAAGTGGTCAATTAATAGATGTTGCTATAGATGAAAATGGTATAATTACTTATTTTGGTTCTAAAATAAATCATTCGTGGAAACCAAATTGTAATTTGTATAGAATGAATGTCAAAAACAAAGTTGTTTATTATATGGTAGCGATAATGGATATACCTCCATTTACTGAATTTACAGCTAATTATATGAATACCCCAGATTTTATTAAAAAGCCCAATTTTGATTGGAAATAATATAACACAGTAATTCCTAATAAATATGTTGATTAGGAGAGAACTGTGGTTTTTAAATTAAACATTTCAGTCATTGCATCTATATGTGTATCTTTTTTTACAAATACATTTTCAACTTTTGATAATGGAATTGATATATCTACACGAGATCCTAATAAAATGATACCTAATTGGTCTCCTGGTTCTAAAAGTGTATCTTTTTTTGCAAAAATAACAATTCTTCTTGTAAGTATTCCTGTTATTTGAGTAACCTTGTAATAAAAGTCGTATTCTTTATTATATAATGTATGTATAATCTGTTCGTTATTAATAGAATGTTCTTTATACGCTGGCAAAAATGTACCATTTTTTTTAATTGAAGAAACAATTGTTGATTTTATTGGTATGTATTGAGTATGATTATCAAATATATTTAAGAATAAAGAAATATTCATGTTGTCTTTATCTGTAAATATATTTTTAACGTATCCTGAGCTAGGCGAATAAAAAATAGTAGGATCAACTTTACTCAACTTTTTATTTGGTGTTCTTGAAAAATACAAAATGAATATAAATGAAAAAATACAAACAATCTTGTTTTTTGTAATAATGTATAAAACAAATGGTAATAATGTAAGAGTATAAATGTCAATATACATATACAATAAATAAATAAAATTATTTTTATAAAAAATAATTTTATTTATCTAATATAATGATCCTACAAAAGTTGTTAGTATATTTTTTATGTATAGCAGTGATAGCTTTTGTATACGTATATAAAGTGCCAATATTTTGTTCTGAATGCGAAAAACCTACAGGTTTTGCAAAAAATATATTTAGATGTGTAGTAGATGAAGACAAGTTATGTACTGTTTCGCATGAATTACAATCTGTTAAACAATACGCAACTGATTTTATAGCGTGGCTTGGTGATATTGTTACTACTCACATTCCTAAGGCTGTTATGGAAGAAATAAGTAAAATTTGGAAAGCAATGGAGCCTATTACAAGAGTATTGGCAGATATTATTGGTAAAGTAGGCTATCTTTATGATACCATTAAAAGAGAATTTATAGATAAAGTAACAAAGACTCTTTCAGATTTAACAACAAATATACTTGACATGTTTGTAAATATTAAAGATGGTGTAGTGAATATGGCTGGTTTAATATATCAAAGTATGGACAATATAAGACATAATTTAATGATTAAAATAACTGATGCAATTGAATCGGTTCAAACCCAAATTCAAACTCACATTTTCGACCCTATAGCGACGTTAGTAGCGCAAATGGGTGATGTTTTTTCTAAAATGCAGAATTTCTTTACAAACATTCCAGCACAACTTATAAAACCGTTTAACGATTTGGCGAGGATAATGGGGGAGGCATGTATTCCAGAATTTCAAATTATTGGCGAGATGGATTTTAAAATTTTAAAAATCCCCCCCCTCAAATTCAACAGAATTTGTCCATTTAATGCAATCACAGATGCAATAAAAGGTATAGCAAATGGAATATCATCGGCATTTGCCGCTGTGATCGAGCCACTTACAAAACCTTTTACAGATTTAGCTACATCGATAACCGCTTTCAAGCAGACTTTAACATTGGGTATAAATACAGTTAAGAAATTTGTTACGGGTACAATTGATGAAGTAACAAAATTTATAAAAAACGCATTTGGAAATATAATAGACGCTATTCTAAACATAAAAGATCAAATAGTAGCGGGTTTGATTGATGGGTACAAGTTTATAAAAGATAAAATAACTGAGATTGCAAATGCAATACTACAATTTTTTACAGATTCCTTCCGAAAATTATTAGATGAAATAGGAAAAATTTTTGAACCAATTGCGTTAATATTAATACAAGTATGGAAGACTGTTTCCAATCTATTTAAGAATTTTATTGCATCATTAAATGAGCTATATAAATCAGTAAATGAAAAATGGAAAATGGTGTATGGATATATAAAGGCTAGGATATTCTATCTTATATATATTGCGTATATTAATATAGTTAGTGTTGTTGTACAGTATATTTTTATACCTGCTTTGTTTATACCAATGTCGAAAACATTAAGAGTAAATATATTTAATGGATTTCTAGTTATAGCTGCAATGGGTGCAATGAATTATTATTATAATTTTTTCAATAGAGTAGTATATACTTCAACTAACGCTATATTAACTGGTATTGGTGATTTATATAGTATAATTGCTGGTGTATTTGGAAAAATTGATGAATATATAGTTCCTCTAACTTATGGAATGTTAACAAATGTACCTACATTAAAATTTGCAATGGATACTCTTGGATTTTTATCTCCTCTTAAAATAATACCAACAATTGTAAATTTTATACTTGGTATTGTAGAAATTATTGTAGGTATGGTTAAAGATACTTTTATGATATTTCCTACAACAACAGCTTTTATAACTGTATTTATAGTGGCAATCATTTATGGAATACATAGGTATTTTTCCGCTGGTACAGTAAGTACATTCAGCTTACTACTAGATGCTTTAAAATCAAACTATGAAAAAATAACGATAAAAAGTGTAGATACTGAAAAAATAGATAACCTACAAAAAAGGATTGTTGCTGAAGCCAAAACAGAGCCTACATTTGAAAGAGTACAAATGAGTGGTGGGATGGAAGATTTTCAAAGGAAGATGGATGATTTTAAACGGAGAGTTGACCGTATAAAAGAAGTAAGAAACATGAATAAAGCTGATCCTAATGATGACGTAGTTAAAACATGGAAAGCAAATTATATTTGCAGAATATGATGACAAGTTTATTAAACAAAAAATTTTAAATATATATATTTCTTATATTTTTTAAAATAAAAGCTATCATCAAGAAAATTTAGATAGAGATTAATGATAATTAAAGTTCAGTTTCAATAACAAAAAAGTGTTCAGTTTCAATAACATTATATTCAGTTAAAAGGTATTCATTATATTTATCTATTTTATTTTTATAATATATAAAATGAAAAATAACTCTGGATTGATTATAGGTATATTTACAATAATAATAGGTTCCTTATATTTGTTTTACAAAGCAAATTATGTAGAGAGATTTAGTTTTAGTGAGTTATTTGCGAAAATTAACGCTGAACATTCTCAGCGGATTACGTCTATGAATGCGCAGATAGCAGCGGCTGTGGCAGTGCGCAAGCAGGAGGCGACGAAAACCATGACCGGAAAAGAAGGCGATCTGGTAGATTTTGGTTGTACAGTTGAATCAGGTGAGATTTCTTATGGAGCAAACGGGATAACTAACCAGTACGTTATACCCTCTGGTACTAGGTCTCTAATAATAAATAATAGCTTAATACCTAACTCTAATACCCCAAAAAGAATGTTAAACATGGATCTCTTTAATATGATAAGTCAAATATGATTGTAATACTTTTACAAAAACAAAGGCTTCCTAAAAAATCGGTGATAAAATATTTTCGGATACAAGATACAGTCAGGTACAGTCGGTCTTTAAATGTTATCTTTAACAAAAGTATAATATTTATCTAGTAGATGGTAGAGTTGAAAAGATGTAATCTTTTATAGTAGTATTAATTGAATCTTGTGAACAACTTTTGTTTTTTCTATTAATCGTTTTCATATCACTATTTATAATATTGTCAAAATTTTCCTTTTTAAAAATTGTTGTAAAATAAAATACAATAAATAGTACTGCTATTAATACAATTAAATCTTGACAATTTATTTTTTCAATCATTTTTTAATCGTATTTACTATGTACTTTTAAAAAAAATATTTGTAAAAGTACAATAATAAAAGAAGAATATACAAGTCAAAATGTTTATCTTGTAATACTTTTACAAAAAAAAGGCTGATAATATAGACAGAGATATTCTAGGAAGTACAAATATTTTATTAAAAAATTGGTGATAAAATATTTTTGGATGCAAGATACAGCCGGCTCAGATATGAGTGTCATCGTTTAATATAAATTATGTACTAAATCTATATATTTTCACACAAACTTTAGATCCATAGGATCTTAACAATATGTAACGTTGATGTATCGGTGTATTGTGTTATAGAGAATGATGATAAGCCATGATAAGCCATGATAAGCCATGATAAGCCATGATAAGCCATGATAAGCCATGATAAGCCATGATAAGCCATAAATGTATTATCGTGCATGTTATTTAAAAAAAATAAAATATATATATAAAGTATAAATCCAAAATAAAATGAAAAGTGTAAAAAAGTCAAAAGTTAGGATTTATTTAAAACCGGGTGGATTAAGGGGGTATCGTATAAAAGATACTATGAAATCAAGACGTTCGATTTTAAAAAAACTACTACAAAAAAATTCTTATTCAAGTATTATTAAAAGATTAAATATATTGTCTATTTATAATAAAAATCGCTATCCAGAAATATCAAAAAAAGTAAAATCTGATATTTCTTTTATACAAAAAAATTTTTACAATAAAAGTTTATCTAAAAAACGTTCAATGAAAAAACGTTCAATGAAAAAGAAATCTTCAATGAAAAAACGTTCAATGAAAAAGAAATCTTCAATGAAAAAGAAATCTTCAATGAAAAAACGTTCAATGAAAAAGAAATCTTCAATGAAAAAACGTTCAATGAAAAATAAATCTTCAATGAAAAAACGTTCAATGAAAAAGAAATCTTCAATGAAAAAGAAAAAGTCTATTAAAAATGGTGGAAGAATGGGAATGGGAATGGGAATGGGATATGGAAGAATGGGAAGGGGATATGGAAGAATGGGATGTGATGTGGAAGAATGTATCTTTAATTAATTTTTTCAACTAATATTTTAAATATTATTTTTTTATCATTGTTAGATAAAGAAGTTTTCATTTTATCTTCTATATAATTTATAATATCATTCAATGAAGTAATATGTGAGTTAATTGCGTGTATTGCGTGGTTTTCTAACAATTTAGAAGTATCCAACAAGTTTAGTATTTCTTTATATTTATATAAATTAGAATATAAAAATGATGTTTTTATTTTATTTATATGTTTAAATCCCAATGGGAAGTAATAATTATCCGTATTTTCTAAATCGTCATTTAAATTAATTTCATTTGATGTTACACTGTATAGCATTAATATTTTTGAATTTAAATCGATTTGTTTATTAGTAAAAAAAATAGAATAATCACTACTGTAAAGAACAAGAAGATTAATTTTTAATGAATCTGATATTAAAGACAATGTTGTATGGTCTGGTTGAAAGAAGAAATCCTTTCCCTTTATTATTTTTACAAAGTCCTTTTTATTAACTATAGTATATGGGTCCCAATTACCTATATTGATTGAATTGTTATATTTTAATCTATAATCTTTGATGATTTGTGAAAAATCTATTATACTTAAACTATCAATATATTTAGATATATATTTAGATAATGTATTTTTAGTTGTTTTAAATCCGGCATTTGATAAAGCATTTTCTATAGAAATAGAAATAGAATCACTTTTTATAAAAAAATTATTAGATAATATTTTTTCAGCCCAAATATCTGATAAAGCTTCCCATTCATACTTGCTTTTCAAAATTTTTTGATTAATAGGTTCATCTATAGATTGATGGGTAGATTGATGGGTAGATTGATGGGTAGATTGATGGATGGGTTCATCTAAAGGTTCATCTAAAGGTTCATCTAAAGGTTCATCTAAAGGTTCATCTAAAGGTTCATCAATGGTATATATAGATGTATTGTTCATTAATAGTACTTTATAAAAAAAATAAAAACTTTAAAAACTTTTATAGATAAATAAAATAAACATTTTTAAAGGTCTTCTTCAATGTCATCTATTATTTCTGCTTTATTGTTATGTTTTATTTTAACATTGAAACCATAATTCATGCATCCATCTATGATTTGTTCTTTTTCATTTCCGAATTTAATTTTCATTGCACGTCTGAGATCTTTAATTTCAGGAATTCTTGAATTAGGATAATTATTAGACCACCAACTAGAAAAGTGACTATAAATATTTTTGTTTGTTTCAAATGAACAGGTATGTTCCTCCAAAGATTGATCAAAGAATTCATTAAATTTATCATTATCAACTTTATATTTAGCAGTTGCTTTTGTAACTTCTTCTGGTTCGTTCATACCTTCTTCAAGGAATTTATTGTACCAATGAATAAGTATACTCATAAAGTAAGGTCTCCATGATTTAATTTTATATTTAATAGTTGGGTCAATTTTAAATTCGTTTGGTTTTACTGGATTATCACAAAATCTCGACTTGAATTCTACAACTCTGATTCTTCGCCACGTCCCCCCGTCAACTGAACTTACTGAAGGTAGATCATTACAGCACATGATCATTGTCCCTTGAAGTTTAAATGTGATAGGTGCTTTAAATAATTCTCTTGCAATAATAGTATCTCCTCCGGTATATTGTTTTAATATACCTGTACGAAGTTTATCGTCGTGTTCAGGTTCTTGAAATGCAAAAATTCTTTTTCCACGAAGTCTAACAACATCTGGAGATGCATTGCCTGATCCTGCTCTTTTATTTGTAAGAAGAGAGACATCTACAGAAGTTATATAGTCTCCTAAAGTATTTTCTAAAAAGTTTACCAAAGTAGATTTTCCATTAGCTCCAGAAAGTCCTGTCCAAATATAGAATCTTTCATCGGGAGCTCCAATTAATGATTTACCTAATACTTTTAATGTATATTCTAATACTTTTCTATTTGGAATAATTTGTTTTAAAAATGCATAAATATCTTGTACTTGTGGAAGATCACTATCGTAATGTGTGTAATCATAATTTGTAGAAAATGTAATACAGTCGGATTGAAGCCCTTCTCTAAATGCTCCTTTATCAAAATCGTATACGCCATTTCTAAATCCTACAAGATTTGGAATAGAATCTAAATTAATATAAAAATCTGGATCGTGTGTTTTAAAAAGGTAGATTAATTGTGAAATAATATTATTTTTAAAAGAAACATTTTCTAATTTTGTGATAATATTGTCAACCATTTGATTTCTCATATTTGAATCTAATTTTTCTGTATTAACTAGAAAATCTTGTAAATTTTTTGATTGCGTAGATGTATCGCTAATTTTAATTGAACGGTAGTATTTGGGAAGTTCTTCTGAAATAATAATATTCATAAGATGACTTTTCTTCCATCTTACACCTCCAAATTCGTACCATTCTGTGTTTTTAATATCGTCTACTCTAAAACGATTTTTATAAATATGAAAAATTGCTTTTGCAATTTGATAATGTGAACCGGATAAACTTGATTCAAGATGTTCTTTAATATCTTCTGTTACATTAATTTCTGAATGCCAATATTTTGTAGTCATACTGAGAAAAGTATTGGGATAATCTTTACTAAATGATTCTGGTAACATGATTCCATTGTCTGGAAAATGTCTACGTAGACATTCAGAGTCTCTACATCTCATATAAATTTTAGATGGATTTATTTCAAAATAAATAGGACTTGATTCTCTTTGATGTTCTCTCATTTTGAATGGGCAATTTTTATCATTAATAGAAATGTAATAACAAAACATACCCATCTTATTTTGCTTTGCAAGAATTTTTTGAATAGAAGTATCAAAATTTTCAAGACATTTATTTTCTATTTTTAAATTTTTTAAAAGACGATTCAATTCTAAATCAATCTCGGCATTGTTAATGCCTTTAATAGTATTTTTATTACTTTCATTTAATACTATTAAATTTTTGGTTTTATCTGAATCTTTTAATTTAGTTAATTGATTACTACTTTTTCTTCTAACTGTAGTTTGTAAAAATTGATCAAAAGTTGTGTTTTCTAATTCTGTAAATTTTCCAGATTCAATATCGTAAATTTTATAAAATTTGTTATCTTTGTTGTTTTCATTTTCATCTTCATCTTTTTTTTCTAATTTTTTAGATCCAAGTAAACGTAATCCAGTTCTATAAACAGAAGTATCAATACATTTTACAATATTGTCACTTTTTAAAATTTCATTTGTAATTGTTTTTGCAATAGCACTATTTACGATAATATTAAAAAAATTAATATGGTAATTATCGTTTCTTTTTGATACAATACAATTAGTATTTGGATTAGAAAACAAGGATTCTAATACATTTTTAGCTTCATTGATAATATCTTTAATGTTATCATCGGTTAAAGTTTCATTGTTTGGCAATTTATTTTTAGGAATTTCTAAATCTAAAAAGTAAGCAAAATTTGAATTATAAACCTTTTCAATTAAATAAAGATCAATTCTTTTTTCTTCATTGATCATTTCGTGATAATAACGTTTATAAAAAACATCGGCGTAATTATCTGGGACATTGTATTTGCCATTTTTAAAAGATAAATGTGTTTGTTCATTTTCAGTATTTTTAGAAAATTGCAATATGTATTTTGAGAATTGAAGACTCATCAGCTGTTAAAATAATCTTATCAAAAAGATTATTTCAATTTTTTTATTGACAATACGTGATGTCTAATTGTAAAAATTATTTTACTAATCGTATATTATATGGCTACGTATTTAATTTTGGTTAAAGATAATATTAACAATAAGTATTCTATATATAATAATAATAATAATAATAATAATAATAATAATAATAATAATAATAATAATACTGATTCTGGATTTCAAAATTGTATTAATTTTTTACAAGAAACAATGTCTTTGCAATTTAAACAAGTTATTGACGAGGAACATATATGTGAACTTTTTTGTGAAAATGAATCGGTAAAGAAGGGGTGGGTATGGGATTCAAAGTTGACTGATACTGTTAAAATGTATACATTATCTTTTGTATCATTTTTGAATAAAGACACAGAAATTCAAATTCGAACAATTCCCATAATTCCTACAATTCCAAAAAACATTGAAAGCCAAACTAAAGAAAAAGAAAAACAAGGTACCTCATCTATTTGGCAAAGAAGCTTTAATGATGAAATTAATTATTTTGAATATGAAATAGATGAAGAGAGAATATTGAATGAATATTTGTATAACTCTAGTAACAATTTATCAGCAAAATATTGTAATGAAAGTAAAAGTAATATTGCTAAAACGTCAATTATTACAACACTTGGTAAAATACAAGAAATACAAGAAATACAAGAAATACAAGAAATACAAGAAATACAAGAAATAGAAAATAAAGGCGATCATTTAATTAACGAATTAAAACAAAAATTAAAAACTTTTAATTATGGTTTAAGAAGTAATGTAGTTTGTTAGAAGTTGTAATTTTTTTTATAAGTTTTTTATATATGTCACCGAGTCTTTTACAATTACAGGCGGTAGGTTTACAAGATATTTTTTTAACAAAGGATCCTCAAATCAATATTTTTAAATATAATTATTATCGTTATGTAAATTTTGCGACAGAGACTGTTAAATTAGTTTCAAATGAGAATATAACATTTGGTAAAAGAATTACATGCGATGTTCAGAAAAGAGGGGACCTATTATCAAAAATGCATTTACATATACGTTTACCACCTATTGTAAAAAATGGTGGTACTTATGCATCATGGTCAGACACCTTAGGGTATGCTATATTTGATGATTGTATAGAATTGCAGATTGGAGGAGAGATAGTTGATAGAGTTTATCCTCAATTTCTAAATGCTTGGGATGAATTAACGTCAAGTGCAAAAAAATTAGGTAAAAATTTTATGTTGTTAAAATCCGATACATATGTTGCAAGTAAATACAATGCTGAAAAATATGTTGATTTAATAATTCCTTTAGATTTTTGGTTTACAAAACAATACAATTGTGCTTTACCATTGTTGTGTATGGCTTATCAGGACGTGAAGATAAGTTTTAAATTAAAAAATTTTTCAGAATGTATAAATTACGATGGTGACGAGCCTGCTGAAGTTTCTATTATAAGTTCTAATATAATAGCCGAATATATATTTTTAGATGATATTATAAGGCAAAAATTTTTAAAAGAAAAACATAAATATATTATAGAACAGATACAGTATAATGGGGATGAATTGATATTACATAATACTGATGTGTATAGTAGTAAATTGAGATTTAATCATCCATGTAAGGAATTTATATTCTTTGCAGTAGAAAATAGAAATATAGAGAATAATAACTATTTTGTATATTCTAAAACACCAGATGACACACCATTAATTACAGAAGCCTCTTTATTATTAGATGGCAAATTACGATTTGATAGTCTTCCAGAATTTTATTATCGTAGTGTATTTCCAGATAATGTTCACTCTGTAATTCCATCAAAATATGTTTATACAATGCCGTTTAGTATCAAGCCGGAAGATAATCAACCAACTGGATCTTTAAATGCATCTAAATTTAATGATATTACATTATTTTTAAAATTACCATCAGGTAATGTAGATTTGACTTTATATGTCTTTGCTATTTCGTATAACGTATTGATTATTAACAAAGGAGCTTTAACGATGGAATTCATGTAAGTAATCTGAACATTTACATTATTATTATTTTGCATTATTATTATTATTATTATTTTTCATTATTATTATTTTTAAATTAAATTAATTATTTTATTTATCAGTAGTATAATAAACTATAATGGAATATATAAAAGATTTCGATTTTACTATTGAAAAAAGTATGCAACCATTTAAAGACACAATTTATCTTAAGGGTATTTTGCATTTATTACTAGTTTTGTATTCTGGTTTATTTGCTCCAGAACTACCACGTCAAGTATTATTTTTATTTAAAAATCAATATTTTAAACTTTTTATTTTTTCATTAATTCTTTGGACATCACAATTTAGTCCATCTACTGCTATATTAATTTCTATTGCATTTATGATTTCAATGAATGCTGTTAATGACAGACCATTGTGGGAATTTTTAGAGGATGTGGGTCCAGTACAACAGGATGTTAAAGGTAATGCCCCAGTGTCATCTACACAATCAGTTGAAGCTCTTAAAGTATTAGCGGAAGCTTCAGGTTCTATAGGCGCATCTTCTCCAGCTGATATTGCTACAATTGCCAACATTGTTGCAGCTAATGTTACTACAGAAGCCGGAGCAACTGCTTTAAAACAACTCGCAGAACAAGCTGCTGTACCTAATCAAGGTGATCCTAAAAAAATTGAAGAAGCTATTACCAAGGTAATCGAATCAATTCCTACCCCAGTGTCATCTCAACAATCAGTTGAAGCTCTTAAAGTATTAGCGCAAGCTTCAGATTCGAAAAGTGCATCTTCTCCAGCCGATATTGCTGGTATTGCCAACATTGTTGCAGCTAATGTTACTACAGAAGCCGGAGCAACTGCTTTAAAACAACTTGCAGAACAAGCTATTGCACCTAATCAAGGTGATCCTAAAAAGATTGAAGAAGCTATTACCAGGGTAATCCAATCAATTCCATCAGGAGCTGTATCACTAGTGACTCCACCAGCTCCCCCAGCTGCACCAACTAGTGAAGGATGTTATCCAATCAGAAGATATGATATTAGCAAAGTTATATCTTCTAAGCCATCTGATAATAGTTCAAATGCGGTATATGAAGACTACCAAGCATGGGTAAAATAACTTTAAAATTGAATATTTTTATTAGTCAATTAATTAATAAAAATGTCGAATGTGTCAGATTCATGTTATCTAAGTAAAAAAGGGTATGTAATTAAAAAAGATTCTATTTCAAAAGAAGAACTGGTTGAATTAAAAAGAATTCTAAAAGCAAGGCCCTTGGTAGATACTAAATTTACAAATAATAACAATGAAGATACTTCATTTTCAGTTTATATAGAAACAAAAAATAAAATGTATATCCCCAAAATGTTTGGAATATCTAGGTATGGTCAACCTAATCTTTTTATGCCGAATTATATTGGTAAGGAATGGGAAAATGAAATTAGATTTAAAGGTAATTTATTAGAAAGACAAAAAGAACCAATTGATACGTTAATTGAAAATTGTAAAAAAAAGGGTGGTGGGATTTTATCTATGGGTACAGGTAGTGGAAAAACTGTAAGTTTATTATACGTTTTATCAAAATTAAAGATGAAAGCTATTATAGTAGTTAATAAAATTCCTTTAATGAAACAATGGCAAAATGAAATAGCTACATTTTTACCAGATGCCAAAGTAGGTATTATTCAAGGGAAAAATAATATTGATGTAGAAGGTAAAGATATAATTATTGCAATGTTGCAAAGTTTATCAAGGATAGATTATCCAGATTCATTATTTAAAGACTGTGCTATTACTGTAATAGATGAAATTCATAATACTGGGAGTCAAATGTTTTCAAAAATGTTGTTTAAATTATGTTCAAAATATACTATAGGATTATCTGCTACACCTAATAGGGCAGATGGTTGCGAATATGTATTTAAATGGCATATAGGAGATGTTGTATATAAATCGGTAAATGAAGAAAGAAAAGGGAAACCACCAATTATAAGAAATTTAAAAATAGACAGTGTAGATTATAAAGAAATTTGCACAATGAATAGATTTACTGGTAAAAATACAATTCAATTTACTAGTATGTTGAGTGAATTGGTAAATATGGAAAAGAGAAATAATTTAATTATAGAAATTATTAAAGATTGTATAAAAGAAAAGAGAAGAATATTAGTTTTAAGTGATCGTAGAACTCATTTACAAAAATTTTATAGTTTTTTAGATAAAGACCTGAATATAACTTTTACATATGGATTATTTTTAGGATCTATGAAAATAGCAGAGTTAGAAAAAAGCAAATCATGTGATGTAATTTTGGCTACATATGCGGCTTTTGGTGAAGGTGTATCAGAAAAAGACCTAGATACATTAATTTTAACAAGTCCTAAAAAGTTTATAGGACATTTAAAAAATACAACAAAAAATGAGAGTGGAAAGTTAGAACAAATAATTGGTAGAGTGTTTAGAAAAACCCACATTGAACGTAATCCTATGATAATAGATTTACAAGACAACTTTTCAGTTTATAAAACACAAAGTGCTGGAAGACGTACATTTTACAAAGATCATTTTAAAAATGCCATTTTTCAAAATCAAAGTGTCAATTTAGATGAACATGCCGATGTTAAAATAGAATATATAAAAAACAATAAAATTGAAAAGAACAATAATACTTGTTGTATTTTAGAAGACTAAATGATACCACGTTTACTAGAAAAGTTAAAATTGTCAATTACATCTTGAATTTCTGTAATTTCCAATGTAAAAGAATAATCAAGATCATTAAATTCGTAAAATGTTCCATCGTAATTTAATATTGAAAATTCTAATTCTTGTAGACTATTTAATGGCACAGTATCAAAACTTTTAGGATTACTTAGATATGTAAAAACCATACTTCCTGGAGATTCTGATAATGATATTCTTGCAAATATATTTTTAACTTTGCCAGTATTTAACATGGTAGATAATTGTGGTGAACACAAGAATGAATAATTTTCTCCTTGTAAATTAATAGATCTATTTAAAATATTATTTTTTGTATTTGTTTGTTGTCCCTTAAACCCATGCGTTAAACTACTTATATATAAGTTACCTCCACCTCCAGTTTCAATAGAATTTGCAAATGATCCAGAATTATAAAATGTAAATGTATTTTCATCTACTATGTCTCTTACTGTAAATTCTTTAGAGTTTATATTTGATTCGGATATACCACCTACATTAATCGCATCATATAAATAGAATTTTTGATCAAATCCTACAATACCGGATGTACCGGATGAAATTAAAGGGTACGAATAAGGAATAGTAATTGTGTCTTGTCCAGTTACTGTAATATAATAACTATTGTCAATATTTGGTATAGTATTTGTATGAGTAAAACGAACTAGTTGATTATTTGTAAAATTATGTGGCAATTGTGTTTGTAACGATATTAAATTTCCATATGTTTGGTTAGATGGTGTACCGGTTGTATTTCGTATACTAATAATTTTATTAAAGTTGTGATTTGGGAATGATACTGTAAAAAGTCCACATGATAAATAAGCACTTTTATTCAAAATACCATCGTTATTAACTGTTTTAATAGATGTATTTATTACAATACTATTAGAACTTGGTATAGCATAAATAGAAAACGGTATATTTTTTATCGGTGGAGATGTTGAGAGATTTTGTATAATTACTGAATCTCCTAATTGTAAATTATGATTGGGACAAGTTAATGTAATAGTGTCTGGTGAAATAATAACATTGGTTATGGATACAATATAAGTAGTTAATGGTCGGTATCTTGGTATAAACCCACCTGAACCAATTTTATTATTAATACTTTCACCTCCTGATGGAAGTGCACCACCTATTACAAAACTTGTATCTTGAAATACATATGATAATTTAAAAGTGTCATCTAAATTAGGTGTAGTATTTGTTCCAGATAAAGTAATATCGGCATTTCTATCATTTAATGTATAATTATGTTTTGAAAATGTGGTAACTAAAATATTATTTGTTTTGTAATTTGAAATAGATTGAATATTAAAGGTCTGATTATTAAAAACAACCTGTCCTGAATTATAACTTTCTAATACTAATTTAGAACTAATATTTACTAGAAAGATTGTACTAGATATAATTCTTGTAATAATAACAGCCCCATCTATATTCGGCGAAACACCACCTGAATATATCATACATGGTTTTCCTAAAAAATTTGATGTTTCTTTAAAATTATTTGGTTGTATAGTTGTTATGGTGGCTTGATGTAAATTCATAATAGATTTTATATAAGTATTTATCAATTCTGAACTATTTTCTAAAGGATAACCTATATTTTGAGCAACTGTACTCCCGTGTTCTCCAAATAAAAGTTGAAAAGGAGCAATTTTACCAGTTTTTAATGTGTTTCCACCTCCAGATACTGTTTGAGAAGCATTTACATTTACTTCAAATACAAATGTATTTTGATTTAATACAGAAATTTTTTGTTTTGTATTTATAGCACTACCTTGTATACCAGCAAGTGTTTGAGCTCCTACTATATATATATATTCTCCATCAGAAAATCCATGATTTGTAGCTGTTACTACGATAATCCCAGTATTTACAGAAGTTTGTAAAGAATTGTTACTTAATTGCGTCAAAATAAGTGAAGTAAAGGTTACAACATCTGTATCAATATCTAATGATACCAAGAAATAATGAAAACTTCCTAGATTATCTTTTCTTTTAACTAATGATACTTTGTTTGAAATTTCATTTTGCAAAGATGACGAAACATAACTACCTGTACGTAATTTAACAAGATATTCTGGATACTCCTTTGTAATAGCATTTAAAGTATCATTTGTAATATCTTCTTTATTTCTCCAATAAATATGATGGTTTGATGTGTTAATAACAGCATTTGTATTTGGAAATTCTATACTAGATAATCTTATTGTTTTTACATTGTAAAAAGTTTTACCCAAGAATATTTTAAATTTACCTGGTTTTTTATATAATAATTTATCACGGTCCCTCGAATCAATACTGACATATGTAATAATCTCCTTTGTTTTTCGTTCTTGTCTACCACCTCCTCCACCGTTACTTTTTATAGAAGAAGATGCATATTGATTTGTATTTATCATACTTTGTTCATCCGTATCTTCTTCTAAACGAATACTTCTAATAGATAATCTATCAAGACTTTCTCTTAATTTCTTTTTTTCATTTGATTGTTGTTCATTTTTATAAAAAGTTTTAAATTCATTATTGAAATCATCTCCTATTTCATTTGTTAAATCAGGTTCTGACATAAAACTATTACTATACAATAGATCGTTTTCATCAATATCCATTTTATGTTATCTTTCTTATTTTAATAAATTAAATTATAATTTATTAACATACGTAAAGTTAATTGTTAATCCACAGAGAAGATCTAATTTCTTCTTTTGTAAAAATAATTATTATTTATTTTTTATAGAATTTATTAATAATAATATAAATAACCCAAATATTAAATAAGATATAACTTCCATAATTTCTTCGTTATTAATTCTATCCGAATCAATTCCAAATTGTCTTGTAACTACTTCTCTACATTTACTACATTGTAAAATGTGTTTTATATAAATATCACAATCACCACCACCACCACCACCACCATAACCATTACCATTACCATTACCATTACCATTACCATTACCATTACCATTACCATAACCATTACCATTACCATCATCGTTTTTATCAATTTCAAATTTTTCTATTGTATTTTTTATAGATTGTGGTTTAAATTTTTGCGTGTAATTGTAAGGTTCTGAATCAGATGGTGAAAATGTTTGATTGTATTTATACAATTCAACTGGCGTTTTAATGAATTCTTGGTCAAATACACCCGTATTATAGTATTTTAAATTATTTTGTGTAGGATTTTTTTCGAAAAGAGAACTTGCAAAATCACCTAAACCACTGTAAACTGGTGGTTGCGTCAGTGTCACTGACGCTGACGCCGGTGCTGATGCTGGTGCTGATGCTGGTGATGACGCCGGTGCTGATGCTGGTGATGACGCCGGTGCTGATGCTGATGTTGATGCTGATGCTGATGCTGATGCTGATGTTGATGCTTGTTGTAAATTACTATAAAGAGAATCGTCATGTGCTTTGTTTAAACTTTCAAAATTAGGGAAAACACTTTTTATATACGAATAGCTCATATCTTATTAATATTACTTTGAAAAAAAATTTTTAAATAATTAAAATCTTTTTATATTATAATAAATGTTTTATGAATTAATACGTGAAATTATTAAAGGTATTTTTATAGCCCTTTTGTATTTACAACTTACATTAACAAATGATACAACAGTGGAAAATATTACAAGATTTGCAATTTTTTATATATTAATGGTTTACGGTGCTAGGTTGTCAGGTGTAGAAACAAAGGTTATTACAGGTGCATTTTTAACAAAAACAATAGTTACACTAATAGATGAAAGAGTTAAAAGACCAACTTCTAAAAAAAAATAAACTAAATCATGTGAGACTTTTTAGGAGACTTTTTTAGGAGACTTTTTAGGAGACTTTTTAGGAGACTTTTTAGGAGACTTTTTAGGAGACTTTTTAGGAGACTTTTTAGGAGACTTTTTAGGAGACTTT
>Ga0208720_1000124_pt1 | contig 20310 bp, 14 predicted proteins | sample LakMenEpi20Apr10_FD_150716 | JGI IMG/M metagenome (GOLD analysis project Ga0208720, IMG submission 150716) | Freshwater microbial communities from Lake Mendota, WI - 20APR2010 deep hole epilimnion (SPAdes) | ecosystem: Environmental > Aquatic > Freshwater > Lake > Epilimnion/Euphotic zone ...
GATTGAAACCAAGAGACCGGGGGCTATCGTTTTACCTAGCCGGTCTTGGCGCTAGCCCCGGTTAATTATTTTCCGCGAACCGGGGGCTAGCGCCCGGCGGCTAGATATTAACGCCCCGGTTTTACGGATTGGCGAACCGGGGGCTAGCGCCCGGCGGCTAGATTGAAACCAAGAGACCTATCGTTTTACCTAGCCGGTCTTGGCGCTAGCCCCGGTTAATTGGTTTTAAAAACGGGAAGTGATTTTCGGCCTGATCCTTAATCTCTATTCAAAAAAACAAGCTGTTTCAGAAGCTTTTCCACGGCAATCTGGCCGGTTCGTACGCAGTCTGGTACTCCGACTCCGGCAAGGGCGTTGGATGCGATCACCAGGCAGGGATGCGTTCTCAATTGGTCTGATATCTGAAGAACCCGCTCCTGGTGGCCAATGGTGTATTGAGGCATCGCACGGGCGTGGCGGGCCAACCCGTATAGACACGGAGGGCCTTCGGCGCCCAGTAGTTCCTGGACCTCGCTGATGGCGATCTTTTCAATCTCATCGTCTGGCAAGTCAAAAAGTTCCGGCTGAGTGGCTCCGCCGATAAATACTCGCAAAAGCACCTTGCCTGCGGGAGCCCTGTCAGGCAATTTCACGCTGGTAAACGAAATGGCCAGCGTTTTACGCTTCTCTGTGGCTGGAATGACCAATCCAAAGCCATTCAAGGGGTGCTTGATTTTGTCTCGGTCATACCCCACCAATGCGATGGCCGAACTGGCGTAGGGAATCGACCTCAAAAGCCGCGCAAGCTCTGGGTCGTATTCGTCCATAAGCCGTGCAGAGGCATGAGCTTCCGTAGCCAATATCAAGCCGTCGGCGGTGATTGATGGGCCATTCAGGAGGTCAATTGTCCAGCCTTGGCCATCAGGCCCTTTCTGAACTCGCCTGACGGCCGTGTTGAGCTGGATGGTTTCTTTGGGCAGCGATTGGGCCAGTGCCTCGATCAATCGGCCCATGCCGGCTTTGAGGGTTGCAAATAGGCCGTAACGGGCTCCTGAGGAGGATTTTTCGACGTCGTTGCCTGACTTGCGCTTGAACAGGCTGGCACGCAGCAGGCTGCCGTGCTTTTGTTCCATCTGAATAAATTGGGGCATGGTGGCGCGGAGGCTGAGATCGTTTGGATCAGCCGTGTAAATCCCACCAACCAGGGGCTGGACAAGCCGTTCGAGTGTTTCGTTTCCAAGGCGGCGGCGGACGAAGGAGGCGAGGCTTTCGTCTACGTTTGCGTCTCCGCGCGGGATGAACGGCTCGATCATCATGCGAAGTTTGGCCTTCCAGGAGAGGATCGGGCTGATCAGGATCGGCCACATCCGGCTTGGGGCCATCAGGACAAACCCTTCAGGGACAGGCAGAATCTGACCATTCCGGAGGACGAATGAGCGTCTGTTGCGCTGATCCGTGCCGATCATTTCATCGGCCAGACCGAGCCGATGGCAAAGCTGAAGTGCCCAGGGCTTGTTGGTGATAAAGCTGTCGGCGCCGCCTTCGCAGAGAAAGCCGTCGATTTTCTCTGTCCAGATGGCTCCGCCAATGCGTGAGCGACTTTCGAGAACGGTCAGTCGAAGGGTTGCACCCGCCTTTTTGGCAGCCTCCTGCAACTCATAGGCTGCAGTGAGGCCGCTCAGGCCAGCCCCGATCACCACCACATGCTTTTCCGTTTTCTGAGCCGACGAAGCCGCTGCACCAATCGTTGTTGGATTCGTGCCGGTGGCTGTCGATGATGTGGATGGGTGGGGTTGATCAGGCACTTCGGTGGGTTACTTCTTCTGGGCTTTTTGATCTTTGGCGATTCGGGTTTTGACCATCTCGGCCATGGCTTCGATAAAGATCGGGTGATCGTTCACGGTTTCGGCCCTGACCATGTTCAGGCCAAGTCGTGCGCAGGTGGCTTTGGCTTCGAGATCGAGGTCGTACATGACTTCGACGTGATCGGAAATAAATCCGATCGGGCAGAGGATAACGTCCTCGATCCCCTGCTCTTGAACCGTGAGCAGATAGTCGTTTACGTCAGGTTCGAGCCACGGTGTTTTTGGGTCACCACTGCGGCTTTGCCAGGCGAGTGTCCAGTCGGCTCCACCGATCTCTTCGACCACGGCTTTGCAGGCGTGTTCAATTTGACCTGCATAGGGGCAGCGGGCGGCCACGGCTGTGGGAATGGAGTGGGCGGTGAAGATGATTCGGGTTTTGGCCCGGCGTTCGGCTGGAATTTTATCCAGAGCGGCACGCACCTGGGCAGCCTGACTTTTTGCGAACAAGGGGTGATCGAACCAGGGCTTGATGAAGTCGACTTCGGGAACTTCCTCAGAGTATCCCAAATCGAGCACTTCCTGAATGGTTTCCTGATACTTTTCCCAGCTCGGCATGCTTTGGTAGGGCGACATGATGATGCCGATGGCGCGACGATAGCCCTGCTCTTTCATGGCCTTGAGGGCGGTGAACATGTAGGGCTTGTAGAACCGCATGCCGACGAATACGGGCATGTCGATTTTCTGACGTTTCAGTTCAGCACGCAGCCCTTGAGCCTGTCGATCGGTCAGTTCATTCAGCGGGCTTTTGCCACCCATAAGTTCGTAGTGGTGAACGACCACTTCGTAACGTTCTTTGGGAACGGGCAGGCCACGGAGAACGTTGTCCAGAAATGGCCGAACATCTTCCATTTTCTCAGGGGCGCCGTAAGCCATGAGAAAGACGCAGTCGTAGTGACGGCGGGCCTTTGTGCGCACTTCAACGAAATCCAGAGGCTCAGCCGGGGCAGCAGGTGGACCACCCGGGCGACCGCCTCCGAACGGGTTGCCGGTGGAAGGTGCGGGTGGACGTCCGGAAGTTGGGGGGGCGGTCGGTTGGTCACTCATGTTCTGGTCCGTATCCACAAGGGCTTGAAAAAGGGTTGGAGATGAGTCATGAAAGCGAGTTGGTGAAGCGACTTACGACTTACGATTTGCGGTTGCGGTAAAGGTCAGGCTGGACGACCTCGGCCATGGCATCGAGATTCAGGCCACCGCCCAGGAGCTGATTGATGGAATCGATCTGAGGCAGAGGGTTGGCTACCATATTGTTGTAGTCGACATCGATGATTTGGAAATTGGGTTGCTGGGCAATCCAGGCATAAAATTTATTGAGGCCAGCGTTGAAGATCTCAGCCATTTTCGAGTCGGGGATGGTATCCGTAGGCTTGCCGAGGCGGGCCAGCATTTTCTTCTGGCTGGCGAGGACTTCGTCCATGGCGCGGCGCATCATCAGGACTTTGTATTTATGCGTGGAGGGGAGTTCATAGAGCAGTTGGTAGACCATTTTGACGGCTTTGTGGTCGGCATCAGCGAGCCAGGAGTTGTCTTGTTTGATCTTGAGGGCAGCCTGGAATTCGTAGTAGCCGTTGACATTGTCGATGTCGGCTTTACGCTGATCGTCAGCCATGACAGGGACTCCGCCTGATTCGAGCATCTTCATCATCATGGAAGTGCCGGAACGTGGAAGGCCACTGACGATTACAACAAATGGTTCGGCGTTTGGATCAATACCCATCGTCTTCTACCCGATCAAAAGCGTGGAGATTCTGAGAAGCGACCTGACTTGATCGCAGTCCAGATGATTTCGTTAATCAAAATTTTAACAGTTCGAGCGGTTTTGGGACAGTGCAATGAAGTTTGAGCGAGACCCATGGGTCTTGTTATTTTGCAAGATATTTGGATTTGTGAGTCACGTTCGTGGAAATCCGGAGTAAGATCCCATGGTGTTGAGCAAAAAAGTTCAAATCACCGTAAGATCCGAACTGCTGGAACGCTTGAGTTATTAACCGGGGCGGATTGATGAATGAGACACCAGGGCTGGAAACACGACTCGAGCGCCACACCCAATTGCTGATGCAGTGGGCCACAACCCAGACGCCGGCGTGGTTGCGAGCCAAGCTGGATCCAGCTGACCTGGTGCAGCAGACTTTGATGGAGGGCTTGAAGGCCGGGGTTGTGAGTGATTCAAAGGCGGATCACGAGGTCCTGGCAGTCCTGCGGCGGATTCTGGCGAATAACTTGATCGATGCCGTGAGAAAGTTTGGCCGGGGGCGAGCGGATGTTTCTCCAGACGTTTTTGCCGATTCGTCACGCAGGATGGGAGAATGGCTGGCAGCGCCTGATACGTCACCAAGTGAGAGATATGACCGGAATGAACGGTTTGACAAGCTGGCTCAGGGGTTAGCCACTTTGCCGGACGCTCAGCGGATAGTGGTGGAAATGCGTTACCTGCAAGGCGCAAAAGTCTCGGAAATCGCCAGATCCATCCAGCGGACGGAAGGGGCAGTCGCGGCCCTGCTTCACCGCGGTGTGACGGCCTTAAGGAACGAATTGACAGACCTATAGTACAGATGAAAATTGGTGATTATCGTGAACTCTGGCATGAAACTTTCGCAAAACGAGCACGATAATACGGTTCCCATAGTCGCTTCGAGTCTTGACGACGCCATTGGGATTGTCCTGAAGGCTGAGGAAGAAGGTCAGGGAACAGAGCTTGCGGACTGGCTGGCCCTTCATCCTGAGTTGGCTGGTGAGCTTGCCAGATTTCTGGTCGACCATCGCAGCGTTCAGCAGGCCGCAACTGTCTGCCTGACCCGGAATGACGAAATCAGACGATTGACGAGCCATATCACAGCGGGTGGATTTGAGATTCAGGAGGAGATCGGTCGAGGCGGAATGGGCGTTGTTTACAAGGCTTATGACCGTGTTCTGAAGCGAACTGTGGCGGTCAAGCGCGTGTTGGCCAACCAGATGGCATCAGAAAAGGATCTCGCCAGGTTCCGATTCGAGGCTGAGGCCGCCGCCGGGCTGGATCATCCGTCGATTGTGCCAGTCCACTCGTTTGGAGAGCTTGATGGCCAGCCGTTTCTGGTCATGAAACTGATGGAAGGCGGGAGTCTGGCGAACCTGCTCAAGGAGATGGGGCCTGATCAGCACCTTTCTTCGATGGAAGCTGCAAAACTCGTGCGAGACGTGGCCCTTGGTGTGCATCATGCTCATCAGAGGGGCCTTTTGCACCGCGATCTCAAGCCGGCCAATATTTTACTGGATCAGGACGGGGTTCCCCATGTGGCTGACTTCGGCCTGGCCATTGCCCTACAAGCCAGTTTCAGCATCAGTCAGGGCAGTTCCCTGGCTGGCACGGCGGCTTATATGGCGCCTGAGCAAGTCAATGGTGAACATGGGCTGACCACCTCGGTAGATATTCATGCCCTTGGCTCGATCCTTTATGAGCTGCTCACGGGTCAGCCACCGTTTGGAAAAGGCGAGTGGCTTGTGACCATCCAGCGCGTGCGTGACGATACGGCTCCCAGTATGTTGAGGGCCCGGCCTGACCTGCCGCGCGATCTGGAGATGATCGTACTTCGATGTCTGGAAAAGCATCCTCAGAACCGGTACCCATCTGCCTTGAATTTGGCCGAGGATTTGACCCGCTTTCTCGATGGAGAGCCTCTGGTTGCGAATCGGAGGAGCCGGATGGCCGAGCTTTCGAGAGTGTTGGCACGACGTCGGGACACGCTCTCCATGTCATCCTGGCCCGGCTGTTTTGTGGCTGCCACATCGCTGATCAGCACTCAGCTGGCGGTGCAGGCCATCGTACTTTCAGGAGTCAATCCGTGGTGGGCTTATGTGGCGTTTGGAGTCCACTTCGTGGGCTGGATTGGGTTGTATTGGAAATTTCTGGTGATGAGATCACAAGTCCTGAGCCCGGTTGAGCGGCTCAGCGCAGCACTCCAGCTTGGCACGATGGTCGCCTGTTTCTCACTCATACCAGCGCACATCTATTTGCACGGAAGTGACTTGCTACCGATTTATGGGCCACTGACAACCGTGTTTGGGATCGGTATTTTCGCACATGGGGCCACTCACTGGGGCCGCCTTTATCTGGCCGGCCTCTACCTGATGGGCGTGGCATGCCTTTTGCCGATCATACCGACGCTATACTGGCCAGCGGCTCATGCAGGATTACATGGAGGAGCCTTGATCTGGATGGGTTTTCGACTCCGAACTTTTGACAGGGAGTCTCAGAAAGGCTTACCCAGCCGACCAGAAAAGTAGGGTGGGGTGAAGCCCAACTTCATCCTGGGTGATTCGTCAATGATCGAGATAAATCCTTTTGTGGCAGGTTTATAAATCGCCATCATTCCTGCGATAGGCTTTTCAGTCAGACGGTTCGATACATTCACAGGGAATTCTGGTAGAATTCGTGCAGACTTTTTGACATGTCAATGATGCATGTTCGTCGAGTTGATCCGCTGCAATACTGGGCCTGGAATGATTCCGATCTTGTTCTCATCCTACCGGATATTCACACTTTACGGCACATGTGCTGTGAGAGTTCATGCCCTTGCACCCGCCATCGGCCTTTGGGCACTGGCCCTGTCAGGCAATTCACAGGTTTTGCTTTTCTGGGCAAGCCTTTGGATGGCTGCACTGACGCACGCATTTGGACATTTATTCTGCTCCAGATATTTTTACCAGACACCTCAGTTCATCACGCTTTATCCATTCCATTCCACATTCAGGCTCGATTATCCTCCGGCGAGTCGAAAAATCGACCTGGCGATCACCGCCGCCGGGCCATCATTGAATCTGGTGATCGGGGGATTGCTCTACTTGTTCAGCCAAAGTGCTGGTGAAACAGAGATTCCGCACTGGTCGGCACAACTGGCACGCCTGCAAATCACCTATGGCTTGATCACTCTATTGCCGATGTATCCACTGGATGGGTCAAGATTGATGCGGCTTGGACTTCAGTTTCGCAACAGTTTGGAACGATCCAACGAAATCGCCAATTTTCTGGGCCAAACAATGGCTGCAACAATTGTGCTCTGGTCGTTTTTTCAAGGTTTTTACAAACTCGGTTTCATCGGGATCATTTTCTATGTGGTAGGCCGGTTTTCGAACTTTTTTCAAAGGATCATCCGTCACTCGAATGCCTCTGAAATCGCAGAAGAAATGGAGATTGAAGAGGATTGGGAGGACGGCGAACCGCCGATCACCATGACCATGACGCAAGACGGTGTCTGGGAACAGCTTGAAAGAGAGCCGAGTACGGAATCGCGGATGTTTTTCTGATTCCGTTTATGATCGTTTAATCCATCCACAAAAAAACGACAGGCGTTAAGCCTATCGTTTTGATGCGGATCAAGAATTGTTTTCCAGCTTAGTTTCAGATACCGGCGGCTTTACGCAGGCTGTCGACGTGATCTGTATGTTCCCAGGTGAACTCTGATTCGCCACGACCGAAGTGACCGCCAGAAGCGGACTTCTGGTAGATTGGGCGGCGCAGGTCGAGGTGTTCGCGGATGCCTTTAGGCGTCAGCTTGAATTCGTGCTTGACGATTTCGGAGATCTTCTCGTCGGAAATCACCCCTGTGCCTTCGGTTGAGACCAGCACGCTGACAGGTTCAGCGATACCGATGGCATAGGCCAACTGGACTTCGCAGCGTTTGGCCAGTCCAGCAGCCACAATGTTCTTGGCAACGTGGCGAGCCATGTAAGCAGCGGATCGGTCGACTTTCGAAGGATCCTTGCCGGAGAAAGCACCGCCACCGTGGCGACCGCGACCGCCATAGGTGTCGACAATGATCTTACGACCAGTGAGGCCACAGTCACCGTCCGGGCCACCGACTTCGAAGCAGCCGGTTGGGTTGATGTAAACCTTGATATCGTCGTCGCTAACAGCAGGTTCTGTCTCGCCGGCAGGTGGCATGACCACGAGCTTGCCTTTGATCAGGTCCGGGCGATCGGCTTCGAGAACGGGCTTGATCAACTTGGCGAGCACTTCATGACGGGCTGAGTCGCTGAAGTAATCTTCGCCATTTTTGGTTTCTTTAACGCTTGGGTCGTGCTGGGTGGAGAGCACAACGGCTTTGATCCGCAGAGGAGTACCGTCAGCCGTATACTCAACGGTCACCTGGCTTTTGGCGTCGGGGCGGGCCCATGCCAGAATGCCTTCGCGGCGCAGGCGGGCGTGTTCATTGACGAGCCTGTGCGAAATGGCGATCGGCAGAGGCATGAATTCAGGAGTTTCGTCGCAGGCGAAACCGAACATCATCCCTTGGTCGCCGGCACCTTCTTTATCCACACCTTGGGAGATGTGCGGGCTTTGGGAGTGAATGTGGCAATCGACTTGGACGGTGGTGTCAGCGAACCGGATTTCCGGGTCGGTGTAGCCGATTTCCTTCACCACGTTGCGGACGATTTTGTCCACAGCTTCACGGGTTAAAGGAGCTTTTGTCGTGATCTCACCGGCAACAACGGCCAGATTGGTCGTAACCAATGTTTCGCAAGCCACGCGACTGGCAGGGTCGTGTGCCAGACAGAAGTCCAGAATCGCGTCGCTGACCTGGTCGGCGACTTTATCCGGATGGCCCATGGAAACGGATTCGCTGGTGAACAGATAACGGTTGGCCGTGGACACGTTGGAAGTCGCTCCGCTAGTCAAAGTCCAAAAATCAGATGCCGAATGCTCAAGAATGGCTCGAATGATCTATCCAAAGCCTGATCCTGATACATTCTCTACGAAGTGAATCATGATACCCGATCGATGGGTGTCACTGCAACCGTTTCGCAGCTTCAAGCTCTCAATGTGTAACGAATACACCTCACAGAGCACTGTAAATGTTGCAAATTCTCACTCATCAAAATCCTCGACAGGCCTGAGTCATCGACAATTTAACACAAGTCTGGCATAATCCAGTCTAAGCAGTGAGATTGCTTACTTTCGATTAGATGATTCTGAATGCTTTCAGATGTTCACTAACCGCTAACGCTTACTCCGCACGATCAGAGGTCGCAATTTGAACTCATTTTTTCGATATCTGTTCAAAATCTGGGGCCGTTCCGGATTGCTCCCCGGCTACAGATACGCCCTGATCGAGCGATTCGGGACGTTGTTTGCCCCTGTGAAACTTTTCAACGCCGTCCTGCCGAACGGCATGGTCGTCTCCTGCGACCTGTTCGACCATGTTCAGCGCCAAATCTACTACTGGGGTGTTTATGAGCCGGTGGAGAGCTGGATCTTCACAAACCTGGTAAAACCCGGCCACATCGTGATCGACGCCGGAGCGAATGTCGGCCAATACAGTATGCTGGCCTCCACATTGGTTAAGCCCGATGGAGCAGTTCATGCTTTTGAACCTGCTCAAATCAACCGACTCAAGATGGCGATGAATCTGGTCAGAAATCGGGTTGCAAACGTGAAGCTCAATGATCTGGCCCTTTGGGATCTGCCTGAAGAACTGTTGATGAGCCTGGATCTGGCCGACCAAAAGCAGCGAAATTTCGGCGCATTTGCGGCATCGAAAAAATCTGCGGTGGATGAGCCTTTAACAGTCCTCTCGAATTCGGTCGCAGCGATCCGACTCGACGATTATGTTCAGCAACAGGGGCTGACTGCGGTGAACGTCATCAAAATGGATATTGAGGGGTCTGAGACTCGTGCATTAAATGGCGCGAGAGCCACGTTGAAGAAGTATCGGCCTTTGATTCTGATGGAACTGAATCAGCAGGCGGCTCGAAGTCAGGGCGGAGAACTTCTGGATTTATGGCGATTGCTGGTCGATGATCTGAAATACGATCTTTACCCGATCGAGCCTGGTCTGATACCACCTGTCAGGCTGAATTCACTCAACGGGATCGTGCGGATGAATGTGATTGCAGTCCCGGCAGAGTCTCCAAAGCCGGCGGTTTTAGAATCGCCCATCCAGCTCAAGCCGATCCTTGCCTGGGCCAGAACAGTTCAGAGAATTCTTTTAAAGTGACTCATTCCGTTTCTAGTGAGATTGGGATATTCTTTGGGGATTGAGACACAAACGGGATTCGAGTGGGACAGATTCAGAGATTGTCAAAAGGGACAACCAGCCATGGCTCAGCCGACTCATCAATTTTCAGACAGGGCCGGCCGGTTTAAAGAGAGCGTCATCCGCGGAATGTCTGTCGAAGCTGCCAGGTACGGGGCCTTGAATCTGGCTCAGGGTTTCCCTGACTTCCCTGCCCCTGAAGCTTTAAAACAAGCCGCCTGTGAAGCGATCATGGGCGACGTGAATCAATATGCCATCACCTGGGGCGACAAGGCCCTGAGAGCGGCGATTGCATCGAAATACAAGTGGCATCAAGGGATAGAGATTGATCCTGAGACGCAGCTTACTGTCGTTTGTGGTGCCACGGAAGCGATGATTGTGGCACTGACGGCCATTATTAATCCAGGCGATGAAGTGATTGTGACGCAGCCGTTTTATGAAAATTACTGGCCTGATTGCGTGCTGACCGGAGCCACTCCAAGGTTTGTTTCTGTGAAGCCGCCGTTGTGGCGGTTGGATCTGGACGAATTTGAATCGGCTTTCAATGATAAAACCAAAGCCGTAATACTTTGCAATCCATCCAATCCAACTGGGACTGTATTAAGCTCTGAAGAAATTCATGCCATTGCAGAGATTTGCAGGAATCGCAATGTGATTGTCATTATGGATGAAATTTACGAGCATATTCTTTACGATGGCCGCAAGCATATCAGCATGGCGGCTGTGGACGGGATGCAAGATCTGTCGATTGTGATTTCAGGGATGTCCAAGACCTATGCCGTGACTGGCTGGCGGATTGGGACAATTCTGGCCTCTCCTGAAATGACAAAACGGATGCGGCAGGTGCACGATTTTATCACCATCGGAGCCGCAGCCCCTCTACAGCGTGCCGGAGTGGTTGCATATGGATTTGATCAGGATTATTACACACAGCTTTCAGCCGGATATCAACGCCGCCGCGATTTTTTCTGTCATGCTTTGACGCAGGCAGGATTGCCATTTAATTTGCCTGAGGGGGCATATTATGTGATGGCTGATATTTCGCCATTAGGCTTTTCAAACGACCGCGAGGCGGCTCTGGCCATGGTGCGCGACGCCAAAGTGGCTGGAGTTCCAGGTTCGAGCTTTTATCTGGACCAATCGGGTGGAGATCAGTGGATCCGATTCTGCTTCTGTAAAAAGGATGAAACTCTGACAGGTGCAGCCGACCGACTGGTCGAATTCTCCCGAACCAGAGGAGCCATCTGATGTACGGATAAAATTGCTGCAATAAAATGGTTTTATTGGTTTCCTGAATTTCATCATTTGAGTTGGTATCATGAATCGAATTGTAAAAAACGCTGTTCTCATCATCGCCCCTGCCCTATTCTGTGGCCTTTCAGGGGCAATGATTGCATTTGTGCCCCATATTTCTGCAAGAATCAATCATGGTTCCTGGGAGTATTATCACGATCAGGATGAGATCCTCTACAGGCTTATCGCCAAACCCGCATTGGCTGGTTCGTGGCGAATGACCGACGTTTTTGTGTCAGCCGATCGGCAGTTTCCCACCACATATAGCTGGATGCAATTTGTCCCGACATCTCACCTTGCCACCCGGCTTGGTTTTGATGCCATCAACCTGGGCCAATTCTGGCGGATTTTCGGTGGATTTGGACTCGGATTCAGCCTTTACTGTGTGTTTCGATCATTCCGGTTGACTTCAAAAAGTCCAGCTTTATTTGCGGTCCTTTGTGCATTATTGGCACTCTCAGATGCTGGATTCGTAGGTGGCCGGATATTTTATGAGAATATTCGAATGTTTGTGATGATGCAATCCGGGGTCGCAACCAAACCTGAGGCGACCGCTTTTCTGGCCTATCGAGTGATCACACCGCTCTGGAACTTGCCTGTTGCTATATTGGCTACATCGCTATTATCTCCGACATTATTTAAAAAAGACTGGCGATTTGCATTACCAGCTGTGGCGATGATTGGATTGACCGTCTCACTTTACTTTTTCCAATGGACAGCAATAGTCGTGGGAGCAGGACCGATTCTCCTGGGTTTTATCGTATGGGATACCTATCAAAAGAATGAATTAAAAAAGGCTTCGATGATCGCTTTATTTGTACTTGTCATGGGATTTGCTGTTGGTTTACCGCAAGTGATTTCAAATGCATCCACTTTTGGCGAATTCTCGATGAAGCCGATTCTTGACCGAGTCGGGAGAGGCCAGCGGATCCCATCGGGTGACCCGATCCTGACCATTAATCTCGTAAACAGATGGGTTTGGGGCAAGATTGTTCTGGCCATTCTGCTCAGTTGTTATTGGAGAAATCGCGGGCTTGTGATTTTCACCAGCGTTGGTTTCGCCGGTTATCTGCTTGCAAATAGTGCTCTATTGACGGGCATTGAATTTGAGAACTGGCATTGGCTTTATGTGTTCAATCCTTACCTTGCCATCGTTATTATTTCTGGTTTGATGGGATGGCTGATGGAAAAGAATCGAGCAGGAATAGCGATGACGATTGCAGGTTGTTTTGTGATGTCGAGCTTGTATTTGAGATACAATGAGGCTGATATTGCGCCTGAGGCGATCAAGGTGCGTTCCTGGTTTGAAGGTGTCAGGCCGTTACGAAATGCAATTCTAGCCACAAACGATGACGGTAGAGTGTGCCTGGCAGGTGATCCGGCAGGCCATATCCTGGCATTATCCATGCCTGGAGGGCGACTCTTGTTTCATATGCCACATACAGCGCACACGTCATTGATTACGCTTGAAGAGGTTCATGAGCGGTATGTGTTGAATGAGTGGCTTAAAGGTCTGACTCGTCATAGTTTGGAAAACCGACCCGCTTCAGAAGTGTTTAAAGTCCAGATCTCTGCACAGACGAGGCCGGAATGGGATCGAGAAGTGACCCGGAAGGCGCAATTAGAAGTGTTTGATCGACTTGAGTCAGATGAGGGAGAAATAATGATCAAGAAATATCAGCCGGATTGGCTGGTATTAAAGAAAATGCAGCCGGAATACATTCCAACGCGTGGTGGGAAATGGAAAAAGGCTGCCGAGAGTGAGACATATTGTTTATGGAAACGGGAGTTGTGAGATTTAATCCTCACGAGATTTTAAAATCAGGCTGATGCCTCGAAGATCTGCCGATGTGCCAGCCTTGATATCGGAGGCTTGAAACTTCAGAACCCCTCGGCCTTTTTTGAGTTTCAATCCAGGGATGGATAATGGCATGAAATCTTTGACCAGAGATTCAGACTGCCGGGGCACTCGATCATGCTCATTGCCTTTGAGTGGTGGGTCGAATGGTTTTTCAAGCGCGAAAGTTGTTAATGGAACATCGTTAAATGTGACTGTGATTTTAGAACCAGTATTTGCGGATGCAATGGTGTGATGAAAGATCATTTCATATGTGCCGGAAGTATCAATTTCAATAGGCCAGTCAATGGTGTCAGAATCAGACTTCCAATTTGTCAGAAACGAGCAGTTGGGAGCGGCTGCACTGCGTTTGATCTGACCTGAGAACCGGGCATCGCGAGCTGGTAAGTGTGTGATCGGAAACTCTTGAAAACCAACGGTAAATGGTCTTGTATCTTTGGTTCTGATATTTTCAAGAGCATCTGCACGCCAATTCGCAATGGCTGATTTTAATTCTTTTGTCAATTCAGGCTGATTCTTGCTGATATCGGTTGATTGACCAGGGTCAGCGATCATGTCATAAAGCCTGTTCTGGTCATCCAGTCGATGTGTCTGGGTGCGGACGGAAACCTTTCCTGACCAGTGCGAAAAAATTGTTCTCGGATCCGGTTCGGCTGTATTTCCGATCAGGCAACTGGCAAAACTAATCCCATCCAGTGGTTTGCCAGTTTTTCGATGGATACCCGCAAGATCTGTGAGTGTTGGCAATAAGTCGATTGCAGCGGAAATGCGTTTGACAGAAATTCCGGATTTAATATGACCTGGCCATTTGATGAATAGAGGTGATCGGACACCACCTTCGTCAGTACTGGCTTTTTTGCCTTTCATTCCGCCATTAAACCGGAATGCATTTGGCCCGTTGTCGCTGAAGTAAACGACGATTGTATCTTTATCGATATTCAGAGATTTTAATCTGTCGAGGATGCGCCCGACATTGTCGTCGATATTCTCGACCATCGCCAGAGCCGCTCGGGTGAAATTCTCGACTTCTTTTTCGGTTCCATGATATTTGGATTTTAAAGGTTGGTCCTTAAATCGGTCCCAATATTTATCAGGGACTTGCATGGGTGAGTGAGGGGTATTGAAAGTGACGTAACAGAAGAATGGGTTGGAGCGGTGTTGATCAAGAAATGAAAGTGTATGGTCGGTGATATCGTCAGCCAGAAAGCCATTTCCCTGGACAATCTGACCGTCATTTTCTAGAGGAGGCGAGAAATAATCGCCCCAGTGGCCGGACGTATATCCATAAAACTGTTGAAATCCTCGTCCGTTGGGATGGTATGGATATTGCGAGCCATTATGCCATTTCCCAATCGCTGCGGTGCGATATCCAGCGGATTGAAAATGATTGGCGATGGTGGTTTCATCGAGGTTCAGTCGTTCGCCACCCATGCTGACATTGCGGACACCGACGCGGCCATGATATCGGCCTGTCAAAAACTCGGCTCGTGTGGGCGAGCAGACAGGACTCACATAAAATCGTTCGAAGCTGGCGCCATTTCTGGCGATGGAATCGAGGTGAGGCGTATTTAAATTTAAGTTGCCGTGGATGCTCAGGTCACCCCAGCCTTGGTCGTCTGTGAGAATGACCAAAATATTTGGCGGATTTTTAGTTTGAGCTGTGGAAATTTCTCCAGCATTTGCCATAAGGCTGAAAAGTGAGGAAAATAGTAATAAAATCGGAATCCTGATACGAGATTTCATGAGCGACTCCAGACGGTGATTGCGGTGGTTTGGTGAGGTCGGAGGATCTGGCTGAGCGATTTTTATTTCAGGAACCGGATGTGATGCCCCTATGCAGGCTCACTTGATTATGTCACTATGATACACAAGCCGTGTCAATGATGAATACTTCATTATTGCGTAAGTGGTCTGGTTTGTCCCGCATAAGAAATGCATGTAAAGCTGACCTTGTCGGAATACGGGCGATGCTGTAGTTAATAGGTGTCTGGACAAGGTTCCGGCGTGATCAAAGCCACAATTTGCAAGGATTCGATATCTATATGCCTTCCACACAGGATGTTCAGACGGTTCGTGATTTGGAAACGCAGGATGACTATGAAGAAGCGCGAGAAGAGAGTGTCGGGTACATTTTCCACGGTGGGTTGATCAAAGGCCGTCGAACGACATCCAAGAATGGAAACATGCTGCATTTTGCAAGATGCAACAAGATTGACAAACTGGCGGTGGATCAGCCTAAAAAGTTATGGTTCGGAACCATTCGGGTGGCTCGCGAGCACTTGAACCAGAACTTTGGTGCGGAATCATGGAAGTGGTGCAAGCAGTGCGAGGCAGAAGTCACGCAGAAACTGCTTGAGCAAGAAGGCTTCTGAAGTCATTCCTGATCGAATTGTCGGATACATTCCAATCGATCCTGATCAATTTCAAACAAAAAAACGATCGTCGGCCAAGGGCCTGCGACCGTTTTTTTGTTTTGATCAAAGGGTCACTGAGATCACCACTTTCTGGCGATCACTTTCGGAGGAGTGAAAGTTTTGGCTACAACAGCTGTTTTTGTTTTTGGGGCCACTGAAACTTTTTTGTTCAAGGGAATCACAACTGTTTTTGGTTCGGTGCTGGCCACGTTTACAGCTTGAACCGATGCCGATTTTGGGCCTGATTTGACGGAGAGATTCGGGTCGGCAGTTCCGCCCTGCATCCAGAAGTTTTGGGTTGTTCCGTCGCTGAATTTCAAGATGATGTTGAAAGGTCGGCCGATTTCGCGTCGATTCGTCTGGAAATAAATCGAACCGCTGCGGCCTGTGGTTGAAGGTCGCCAAGCGGCTGCGAAGGTGCCAGTTGCGGCTGATGGCCAGGCCCATTGGCCGCCTCCGAAAGCGATGACGTTCAGGGAGATCACCGTTTTGCCAGAGGGCAGGCCTTGAATGTTGAGCCTGACATCTTGTTTTCCATCAGATTTGAGGGACGTGTTCAGGCTTGCAAAATCCGAACCATCCTGGCCGCCCCAGGTACCGGAACAGATGTAGTTCCAAGTTGTGGTAGAGGCAGATGATCGGTTGCCTGCGGCATCAGTCGAGGTGATTTCCACACGATTCGAACCGTTGATCCATCGGGTGAATATGGTGCCAAGTGCTGTTGCGGGAAGAGATTGAGTCTCTGTCGAGACTGAGTTTTTCAGGGTGGCGGTGATGCCTGTCACATCAGGACTTGAAGAAGATTGCCAAGCTGCGGAGTCGAACGTCTTCTGGATCAAGCCCGTGGGAGCGGCTGGTGCAGTGGTATCAAGTTTGAACGAGAATGCGCCAGCCGGGCCCCTTTGATTCGCTCCATCATAGGCTCTAACCTCTAACTGATTCAGGCCTTCAGTTAATCCGGAAGGTGTCCAGGCTGAAGGGGTTGCGATGGACTTCCAGACAGGGCTACCGGCGACTCGATATTCGTATGATAAGCCTGGGACGGAATCAAAGCGGATCCGTGGATCGTTTGTCAGACCATCTGTGACACTGATCCCACTATCGTTCACCAGAGCCAGACCAGTTGGAGCTGTCAGTTTCAGAACTGCTGTGAGCGGAAGGAGTTGACCGGTCGCAGCCTGACCGTTGATGGTTCCACTTTGAGTCCACAAAGCGGGCCGATTGAGCCAGCCAAGTGGTAGGTCGACGGAATTTGTTCCAAGTTTCAGGTTCGATTCGTGGTCGTCCCAGACACCTTGATCGCCGATTTGCAAGGCGGGTAGAAGCAGGTTGGAATCGGCTGGTGATTGGCCGAGCTGACTTCGCAAAAAGCTTTCCGACCACTGGAATGTGTTGCTGGCCACTTCGCCGGTCAAATAAAGCCGACCATAATTGGCTCTGGCATAGTTCGAATGGCTCACCATAACCTGATTGAACCACAGGACATCAGAGAAATGATTGCCTGTAAGGGAGAGGCCCTGCACCACGTTTCTGGTCCATCCCCAGTCGCGAGGTGTTTCGCTTGGGTAAGCGATCACCTGAATTCCACGCAGGCCACCGATGATACGATTGTTGGAAACATTGACTCCGTAGAGGTTACCGACAAGAACCATGCCCAGGCTTTGAGGCCGGTTGGTTTGGTCGATCACATTTCCGATAAGGTTGAGATTGGTCATGCCCTTGTTGATGGAGATCGATGTCCCAATCTGGACACTATCTGGTAAAGGCTGATCGAGTAAGAGGGTTGTGGCGTTTAAAACGGCTTGAACAGTGCGATAACTGCCGGCGGCTGGCCCATTAAGTACGGCGACTTGATCGCCAGGCTGATAGTCTCGGCCGAGTGTGTTGCCGACTCTGATCTGGCGACGGCTGATATCGAGGCCAAGCAGGGAGCCTTCGTAAGCGACATGATAGGCCTCTGTGAGGATGACTTCGTGGGCATTGATGCCTTGGATTTCAGGGGAATCGGTGAACTTTGCGCCGAGACCGATCACTCGATTGTTGATCACGCTGACGTTGCTCGATTGGCCAGTAATGACGAGAAATCGTAAGACGGTGCCGGAATCTGAGCTGGGGGTGACGATGTTGTCTGTGACGGTCAGTCCGTGGGTGTCGTGGGCGGCGATTGTGTCGTAATTGAAAGCGCCTGCCCAAGTTCCTGTGTGGGTGTTGTTTGTGATCGCCCAAGGGCCGCCGACCACTTCGATGAGACCGCCGAACAGGGTGTTACGACGAATCTGACCGGAAACATCACCGATCATCCGCATGAGTCGAGGCGCTTCTTCGTTCACCGAATTTGGCTTGGGGCCTTGGATGTTAAGCCCTTCCACCACAAGGTTTGGGATCGCTCCAACTCGACCAAGAGCTGTGTCGTAATTGTCGGGCGTACCAATCACAGCTGGGCCGTAGCTGATATTTTCACGCCAGCGAATTGGGCTGGCGAACTGAACCTGGAATCCTGCGAGCCGAATGTTTCCGGCAGCCAGCTTGATGGAAGCAGTCCAACCGGGATCGTTGGCCGGTTGGGAGAACTGGAGGATCGCTTTAGAGGAGCCGATCAAGTTCACGGGCTTTTTCAGAATCAGGGGCTGAGTCAAGTTGTAAACGCCGTCTGACAGACGCACTGTACCGAATCGGTTCACGAGATCCTGAAGGTCCGTACCAGGTGCTGTGATGATTTCGGTGGTGTCGGGAGCGGGACTGCGCTTTGAGAGGTCCACGGATCCGCCGGCCAGGTCGATCGAGAAATATCGGCCGTCATCAGCGGCAGCCAGGAGGTTCAGAGCCTTTCCGGAGAGATCCCATCGAGTGTCAAATTCGAGTGTCCAGTTGCCGTAAAAGTCTTGGGATGCGATCAGTGATCTGGTGTCAGGAATCGTTGTCCAGGGCGAACCTTCGCCGGTGATGGTCCAGAGCCAGGTCTGGCCTGAAGGGTCGTTCAGCTGCCAGGCAGAGATCCCGCGAGTGGTCAAGCCTGTGACGGAAACCCTGACCCAGCCAGCCCTTTCAGGATCGTTCACCACCTGCCCTTGCCAATCGGCGGTGGCTTTTGTCGATGTGAAATTGATGTTGGGCGTGATGCTGACAGGGTTTGTTGCGAGGGATCCGAGGCTGGTGGTGCAGGAATCTTTCGAATCATTGGAGTAAGTGACTTGAATCGTCAGAGGGCCAGCGATGGTGCGGTCAGGGGCAGAAAAGGTCAGTATGGCTTGATCGGGATAGGATGGATTCCGAGTCAGCTCAGCGGTTCCCACTCGAGATGGATTGAGTCCATAAGATGCAACCCAAACATTGTTTGCATCGACAACGTCAACGGCTTTGACGGATTTCAAGGGGTCGAGTTTTATCAGTCCGATCTGGAGGTCGGTGATTCCGTCAGGGCCGATGGCGGCTGAAGGGGTGGTCAGGTCGACTCCGGCGGACGATCCCATCCAGGTGGCTTGAACACCTTGACCAGCCACTTTCAGGTTTGGGTCGGCTGTACCACCAGGAAAATAAATTTCCTGAAAAGTGCCATCATCATAGGTGAGCCCGACGCTGAACTCCCGGCCTGTTTCAAGCCTGGCAGGTTCGAAGTAAAGTGTGGCTTTTTCAGAGTTTAAAGGTCGTTCGAGATCGACCAGCCAGCTCCCAGCAGGCCCACCGAATTCCCAGCGGTCGGCTCCATGGCCTTGAACGACGGCGCGTGTGATCGTTCGATCTGTAGGTAAATGATCGAGTTGAACGGAAATGTCTTGAATGGAACTTGGTTTAAGGTCAGTCCAGGGACCGACTTGATCGACTCCAATCTGGCCTAACCAGACGGCGGAGGGTGAGTTGAGGACTTCGCGATTTTCGAGAGATTCAAATACGAACGATCGTTTTTGGAGAGAGTTTCTACGAGCATTTTTTGGGGAATTGTTCATGGCGATCAGGTCCGGATGAGGTCGGTGTTTCGTGGTCGCCCCATCCATTGGGAACTGAATCATCCTGATACTTACAAGCAGTGGCAAAGCGGTTGAATTGGTTTTAGTTGAGATTTTCAGGGCGCGATTCTATGCGACTTATTCGATTTTTTGGGGACGCCATGGAGAAGATTGGCCATTGTAGAGATTGATTCGATGCAGAACGGTTTGAAGATTCTTGAATATCGCGTCTTGCATTGGGTTTCCATCCCTTTCAGTCGGTATTTCTACTTGAACAGAAGTTGAAAGCGCACTCTGACTGTCGCGATTGTCATGAGGACATGAAAATGCGAATGGTTTGTATAAATCTGCCTGGCTGAAGCCTGAAAGGCTCAGAGGCAAGTGGATGGGATCGATTCTCTGATCCGTAAATTGGTAGGTAACGATGTCAAATCGCTGCTCCATTCAATCACAGGTGTCAGATCAATGTAGTACACCTATTGTGTCATTAAACATGAAGAACAGTTCGTACTTCTGCACTCTTCGCAGGAATTTTTCCTGACCTGAACCGCTACAAGCGGTAATGGCGTTAGAAGTCATCATCCGGTGATTAAATTTCCCGTGATCGATGAGAGACTTTGCGATATGGAGTTCGTCCTCAGTCAGTTCCGGCTCAGTTGCCGCAATGATTTCGACTAAAGAATTGCTGATACGATTGTTACGGACTTTAGCCCACCAATAATTGGCGTTTCCCGGGTCGGGTTCTCGACGATGGCAGATGGCATGCCAGTGAGCAGAAATCTGTTTTTCGCCTTGATCGTCGGCGGTTTGGGCACATTCGTGGCTCTCCTCCCAGAAGTCATAGATTTGTAAGAGGCCTGAGGACAGGTTGAGGCAATCCGTCACCGACGCATTTGGAAGAACTTCAGACCAGGCTAATGGCATGAGCAGCGGCTTCCAGCGCAAGTCAAG
>Ga0208720_1000125_pt1 | contig 20112 bp, 16 predicted proteins | sample LakMenEpi20Apr10_FD_150716 | JGI IMG/M metagenome (GOLD analysis project Ga0208720, IMG submission 150716) | Freshwater microbial communities from Lake Mendota, WI - 20APR2010 deep hole epilimnion (SPAdes) | ecosystem: Environmental > Aquatic > Freshwater > Lake > Epilimnion/Euphotic zone ...
TTCGATACGCTCTACGACCAACGGATTTTGGTCGGAACCTCTCAAATAAACTTCGTCAGGCTTATCCCCGCCAGGCCGTTTCAGAATCAGCTCTTTACCATGGGCGGTCAGGCCTTGTGCCTGACTTTTGAGGAAGACTTTTTCGCCGGTGACCCTGGCCCATTTCAAGTCCAGTTCTGTCATTGGACCAGTTGCAGGTGAAGCGGCTGATTTCTTTGGACTTGTAGTCGCTTTGTTATTGGAAGCGGTTTCTGTGGTAGCCTTTGTGGTCGGGAAGAGTTCAGCGCGAAGGGCATCGCCTGTGACTTGGTCAGGTTGATCTTTACCGCGCTGAAGCAGAACATTTTTTGTGAATGTGGCGATGGTCGGTTCTGATGGTCTGGGCGGACCCACTTTGGGCGGAACACTTTGACGAGGCAGGTCGATACTCATCGGACCATCGCATTGCAACCATGCCGGAATCTGGGTGGTCGTGTCTCGCGCCTTGCCTGGTAAGACGTTAGACTTGCCTACATTGGCGACTTCGATCCGGACCTGACTCGTTAACTTGATCGACTTTGTGCCGGTAAAGCTGGCTTGATTTGAGGAGTCGGTGCCCTTTTCAGAAGTCACTGCTGTGGGCGATAGAATTTCGCGGGGCCAAAGTTCGATGTGCAGGCCACGACCGGTGATCAGGAGGTCTCGGTCCTTGATTCTGACGTCTGACTCGGAGTGGATCGAAAGCGTTGGCTCGTCAAACATAATATCTGCCAGTGGACCAACTTCGAGATCGTCTTCAGGCCCTGACGTCGCTTTGTCGTCACGAATCAAAACGTTTCCTGAGAGGATGGCTTTGACGATTTTTGAGGGCTCTTTTCCGGGCTTGATCACGCCCAGCGGCTGGCTCATTTCAAGGATGGCTTGGTCGCCGCCTCCGAAAATCAGTTTTCGACGATCTGCAGGCAGGTCGGCTGAACTCTCGCCTCTCCAAATAAAGACGACGGGCCAAAATCGGATTGTGTTGCCCTTGGCCGACTTCGACTCATAGTTCTGGGCATAGATCCAGAAGCCTCTTTGAGCATCATAAAATCGGATTTTAAGGTCTTTGTGGGCCGCCCAGTGAGTGGCTCCAAATGCTTTGGCAGCAAGGTCGCGTGCTTCTTGTGCTGATCGTGAAAGAGTGGCTGGCCCGGCTCCCTCAGAATGCTTGGCAACTGATTTTGGCATAGGTGGGGCAAGCTGCTTCTCAGCGATGGCAAAGCCAACGCGATATGCTTGCGAACCGGCGGTCAGAAGTCCCGCCGTGATCAGAATTTGGAGAAGTTTCTTGATCACACCCACGTCGTTTTTGGTTTCGCCTTCTGGAGCCTGAAGTGTTTGATATCGTAAAGAGTTCAGTTCATCATGATCGGCAGACGCTTAGGAATGTTCCTGACTCTCATACCATTGAACGTGTTCCGACCAAATTCCTTGCGTTTTCATCAGTTGACTGACAAGGTCGTGAACTGCTCCGTGGCCTCCGCGGTTTTGGCTCACGAAATGGGCTTTGGCCTGAATCTCTTCGACCCCATCAGCCGGGCTGGCTCCGAGTCCAACCATACTGAACAGGGGCAAGTCCGGGAGATCGTCGCCCATGAAGCAAGTCTGGTCGAGGCTTAGACCAGTCTGTTGGAGAATCCCAAGCAGGCCGTTGATTTTTCGAGGGTTGCCTTGAATCACTATCGGTATTTTCAGGTCCTTCGCTCGATGTTCTACACATCGTGCATATCGGCCAGAAAGAATCGCAATCAGCCTTCCTGATCGTAACCAGCCAGCGATCGCCGAACCGTCGCGCACATGGAAGTGCTTATGCTCGTGACCGTTATCGTCGAAAGCAATGACACCGTCGGTCATCACTCCATCGACATCGAGCACGATCAATTTGATCCGTTGGGCACGTTCCAGAAAGTCTTCAGAGATTTTCGGTGATTGGGTCATAGGAGGGCCTCTTCATCGAAGTCGAATGGAGCGAGACCGATCAAATCGGTCACATCAATCAAACCGATGGGCTGACCGAGTTCATTGACGACCGGCAATTCACTTAACTTTCGAGCTTGAAGTGCTTCAACGGCATCGGCCACGGTTGCAGAGAGGCGAATCACAGATGGGTTCAGGGTCATGCTTTCAGATATTGGCTGGTCCAGCATATTTGCACGGCCACGTTCCAGAAGGCGTACGAGGTCGCTATCAGTAAAGATTCCAACAAGCGGCCCCCCCTTCTCTGAGGTCACAAGAATTGCTCCTGATCGGCGTCTTGCCCCGCCCAGCCGTGTGAGTACGTCTCGAACCAGTTCTGATTGATGGGCAATCCGTACATGACGCCCGGTACGCATGATTTGATCGACACCGGTCAGCCGGCGGCCAAGTTTTCCAGCTGGATGATTGGCTGCAAAGTGATGTGGTAGAACACCTTTGATCTGTGCTGAGAGGATCGCCAGGGCATCGCTCATGGCCATCATCACTGTGGTGCTGGTGGTGGGAGCCAGGCCCATCGGACAGGCTTCCTGAAATCGACCAAGTGATATGGTCAGATCAGACTCCTGGCCGAGTGGATTGGTGGGCGATTCTGTCAGAGCGATGATCGTGGCACCTGCACGGTGAACGGCCTTTGTCAGTCGCAGAAGTTCTTCAGTCTCACCACTTTGCGACATGGCTATGACAAGGTCGCCCTGGCTGACCCTACCCATGTCGCCATGAACGGCTTCGGCGGGATGAAGAAAAAATGCGCGGAAGCCGAGCGAAGCGGCGGTGGCGGCAAATTTCTGGCCGATCCAGCCAGCTTTGCCCATGCCGGTGACATGAATGATACCTTGAGTTTCGGCGATCTTGGTGGCGGCTTCAAAGAGGCTTTCGTCAATTTTGTGGATCAGTTGCGTAAGTGCCTGTGCCTCCAGGCGCACGACATCGCGGGCCAGTGCCAGAGCACTTTCCCGGTTGATGGACGTGAAATTTGTTTCCGCTTCGGCAGCGCTCGTCATGAGCAGCCTCCTTGCTTTCGGCACCGGAACCGTCGTGGTTCCTGGGTCCAGCCGACGGTCCATGGTTCGACCGTTTGGCTCGACATCCGCCTGATTTGTGGGAAACATAGCCTGACTTGCCTTTTACGTCAACGGCAACTCGCGAAGTTGCCTGATCTGGATCAGATCGGCCATATTGTTTGTATCGGCTAAGGTTCTGGAGAGACTTGCGATAGGGTGAAAAACAATATTCCAGAAACCAAAGGGTTGGGGGACTGTCGGACAAGTTTGCAGGGGTGGGGCATTTTGGCGAAATCGCTTGGCCTGATGGTTATGTTCAGAGTGATCACTTTTCAGGCAACTGCGATTCGCGTAAGATCCAAAAATACTGTTCTTTGAACGGGATTAGTAATCCATCTCGCCATCATGCTTCTCAGCATCGACTTTACGGAACCTAAAAAACATCTCATGGGATTCGCAACCCGTAATCTGACAAGGGCATAAACCGAAGTGAACGCAGGCGAATCGCAACCCATGAGACTGGTTCTGATCAGTCGCCGATACCCGCCCCAAATCGGTGGGGCCGAGCGTGTGATGGCCAATATGGCTGAGGCCCTGGCCCGGTCCGGGCATTTGGTCACGGTGCTCTCCAGCCAGAATGATGCGGAGGGAATCGCTGCATCGTCAGATAACGAGCCTGCCGATCAGGATCATAATCCGAAGCTGATCCGTCTGCCCTATAATGGGTTACGTATGGTCGGGACAGCTCAGTATATGTGGGGCCTGAACAGCTGGCTGAATCGGCACAGGCCTGATTTGGTATATGTCTCGATGCTCAAGCACGATGCTTATGTGGCCGTTCGGGCTGGTCAAAAACTTGGAATTCCTGTGGTTCTGAGACCAGAAGGGGCCGGCCTGACAGGTGATCTGGCCTGGCAGAAGCGTGGTCGATTTGGTGCCGTGATTGGACGTAAAACCAGGCAGGCCAATGGCCTGATCGCATTATCAGAAACGATTGAACGAGAGTTGCTGGAGGATGGATATGATGCGCAACGGATCCACCTGATCGCCAATGGAGTGCCTGTTCCGGCTGAGCCTTGGAGTAATGATAAGGCGATGGTGGCCAGGCACGTCGTTTTTGTTGGGCGATTGGCTCAGGAGAAGGGGCTTGATACGCTGCTGAATTCTTGGCCTGAGGTCTTGAAGTCTTTTCCAGGATTGCAGTTACGGCTGATTGGCGATGGGCCGATGCGAACGGTCCTGGAGCAGCAGTCGGACCGATTGGGAATAACGAAGTCGGTTCAGTTTGCAGGGGCTCTCACGGATGCAGCCGAGCAAATTCGCAAGGCAAGCCTTTTTGTGCTTCCCTCGCGCGAGGAAGGTTTGAGCATCGCATTGCTTGAGGCCATGGCGATGGGCCTGCCCGTGGTGGCTTCCAATATTCCGGGCAACAGGATTTTAGTCAAACCGGGCATGACGGGGCGGTTAGCCTTGCCTGATCAAGCTTTGATGCTCTCGGAAATGATCATTCAGGCGTTTGCAAATCAAGAGTTGACGCTGCGAATGGCTCAGGCTGGGAGAGCGCTTGTTCAGACGAGTTACTCGATTGAAGCGGTGGCGCAGAGGCATCTGGAACTGTTTCGGCGGATGATCGACGAAACGCCGAGGTGATTGCAAATCAGCGGCCGGGGCCTTGCATCACACGCAGGTGAGGGCCTTTTTCGGATTGGATTGCGGATCCATGAGGTGCGTGCGCCAACCATTTTTTAGGACGACGGACACTGCCTGATTCATTCTGGGCTGTAAAAACGAGAGGTGCCCGGGTTTCTTTTTGCTCGTCCATGAGCGAATCTCCTGATGATGATTGAGGTGTGCATCCTGCGTTGGGTGTTGCTATCACAACCGAGTCAACCGATTCCGTCAAGTAAATTCGACACAAACGGTTGTAAAAGTTTGAGGAATTCTCAAGATGGGCCCGGTTTTGAGTCGGACGACGGTTTAGGATCCGCTTTTGGAGTGGGTTTCAACTTGTCGAATCCGGCAGTTTTCAACTGATCGTCGTTGGTTTTCTCACGATTCTGGTCGCGTTTGGCAACGATTGCAGGCGGGGGCGATTCCAAGGGCTGGAACGTTTTCGTTTGGCGACTGTTCGACTGAACGATGGTGGGGATATCCAGAACGGCTTCCCGGCCAGAATTCCAGGCCCAGACCAGAATCAATTTCTGTTGGGTTTCTTTATCGGTAACCGGCGGTTTGGTCAGTAGGAACCAGCCAAGGCCAGATTCACGCGAAGGGTCGAGGCCGATGACCAGGCACTGGCCAGGCTCGACTCTCACGTTCGCGGCCAGATCTTTGAAGATCTCTTCTTCCTGCATGGTTTTGAGCGACATTTGAGCGGGTTCAAACGCATTTTCGACGTTTCCGGCGGTCGCAAATTTCGCCTTCATTTCGCCGTGATGAAGCTCTGGAGTTGTCTTTAGAACCACGCCCTTTTGGTCGTCGATCGAGGCGGTGATCCGTAAGTAACCGGTCACTTCCCGGTAAGTTTTGCCTTGAACCTTGCTGCCGGTGTCGATCAGCAGAGAGGTTTCAGCGGTTTTTTCGGTGGTCGCGATTTTGGTCGGTTCGCTCACAGGCTGATTGACGACCAGGGGCTCGACCTTTTGACCTGCAAATCCACCGTGCTGCATCAGTTCTTCGATTTCAGCAGGCAGTGAGGAGCGGAGCAGGCCTATGCGTAAGCCATTGTTTTTGAGTGAGTTGCGTAACTCTTCGGAGAAGATTTGTTCGTCGGTGGTGTGCCAGATGGCTTGATCAATCGCCTTATCGCGCAAGGGGGCGGCGATGGTGGCGATTTTCATGCCAACACGTCGAGGCCCGTCGAGCGGATGCCCATCCGGCTTGGCGGCTTTAAGGGCATCGCCCACGGAGGGTGTCTTGTCAGATTCGATATTGGTGAAACGCACCAGGTGGCAGCCGGTGGTACCCCAGGCGAGAGAGGCGGCGATCAGTTGCCGACGTGAACAGGATGCCATGACTTCGGGATCCTTCCCCTTCGAAATTCAGCTCAATTCAGGCTTTTGCAGATGACCGGCCCGACTGGCGATATCCAAAACGCTTCCTGCTGTGGTATTTGAGATGATCGCTCAGGATAACGGATTTGCGGATTACGTCAATTCGAAAAAAATGGGTCCCCAATAATTGAGTTTCGAGCCCGATCCAAACCGGAAAAATCAGAGGGAGAGTTGATCTGACCCAGCTTCCTGAAGTAGTGAAGATAACTGTCTTTATGAGTTTATGATGAAGTTTTTATGAATAAATCGAGTTTGCGTCAAAATCGCTTGAAAGAACTCCTAAAACATGACAGTATTTACGTATATGCTCTATCTTGTTCAATCGTCATGATGCTTGATACCGTCCATCAGGCACTCTCAATGGGGTCATTTCCGATGCTCAACAGAGTTTTGAAGCCAAATCATAGCCGTATATTGTGTTTGAGTCTAAGTCTGATTACATGGGCAATCAGTTTTCAGACTGAGCTTGAAGCTGCTGATTTAACACCGAACAATCTCGTTGTAGAACGGATTGGGAACGGTACTACAGCACTTTCCAGTGCGGCAGCAGAGGTCCATGTTCTGGAATACAGTCCTTCAGGATCGCTTGTTCAGACATTGTCGAGTCAATTTACGAGTGCCAGCCTTTTGACTGATTCTGGTACGGCAACATCCAACGGATATTTAAACTCATACAATGGTTACCTCGCAGTTTCAGGAATGAATTCTGCGTTGGGCACCGCCAGTGTGGCGGGTACAAACGCCAAGGCTGTCAATATTTTAGGCACCACGGGGAATGTGGAGTCTCGGACATTATTTCCGACTGGTGGAGCTACAGGCACACCTGTATCCCCATTCTCTGGAAACAATTTTCGAAGCGTTATTGCAACAAGTGCGACAACTTTCTATGCCAGTGGAACTTCCAGCGGTTCACCAAATACAGGTGGGCCCTGGTACTTTAACGGCACGAATTTTACGCAACTCAGTACAACGATAACGAACATCCGCAATTCGGAAATCTATAACAACCAGTATTATGTGTCATCAGCATCCGGCGCATTCTTAGGTGTTTCAAGTGTTGGGACAGGTCTTGCGACCACTTCCGGCCAGACTACCACCCTTCAAATTGGAACAGGCGCAGGTTCAAGCCCTTACGGGTTTGTGATCTTCGATAAAAATAAAGATGGTGTTGTCGATTTGGCTTACATAGCAGATGACCGAATCGGTGCTGGCGGAGGGATTCAGAGATGGGATCTGAACAGTTCGAATGTTTGGGTCAATGCGTATTCCCTGCTCTTCAATACAAGCAATAACAGTCTGACCACATCGACTGGTACAGGTATCGTTTCGATTCGCGGGTTGACAGGTTCTTACGATGCACTTTCTGGCACAGCAAGTTTATTTGCGACCACCTCGGAAGTCACGAATAACCGACTGGTGAGCTTGTCCGACACTGGGAGTTCAACTCCTTCTGCGTTCAACAATCTGGCACTTGCTGGCAGCAACTATGTCTTCAGAGGCGTGGACTTCACACCTGTCTCAATTTCAGTGCCAGAACCGTCGTCATGGATTCTTGTGAGCGTTTCGGCACTCCTCGTGATCCTCAATCGTCGAAAGATGATTGCTTGATAGCTTGAATATGGTTAAAAGGCCTTAGAAATTTCCCCCCATTCAATGGGTTTCATGGTTCGATGAACCGATCCGTGAAACCCATTGGATGGGTCTTTATGTTAGCCAAACTAAGCCCCAATCACTCTCAGAAACGGATTTCTGTAGGCCCGGTCCCCTGACCGGGCGGGTTTTCGTCCATTTAGTCAATACGTATGTAACATATTACGGGTAAGAGTTTTGTGTCGCTCTAAACTCAAAAACTAAATCCCGCCATGTCAGGGGACAATGGCCTACAAAACGTGTTGCCCCCTTTGAAGTTTAAGAATCGCCGTTGGGCTCCGCCCCAATTCTCAGACTCAAACACCAGATTTCAGAATGAGACGTATGTAGGTCACCCCTGGCCAGTTTTCAGCTCACATAGTGTCTCACGAAGAGGTCGTTCTGGATCCACAGGAGTTTGCCGAACGCACGGATGGTCGCAATTTCGATATCTCGTGGAAGGTTGAGCGAAAAGATCGTGTTTGTGATGGCGTCTGCAACGAATCCCATCAGCGAGTTGATCTGGACAATCGGTACGTTCACCGATTTTGAACCAGCTTTTGGAGTGTGGATTTTCCCGACCCAATCGAGATATTTTACCATCTTGTCGTCGTAAGGCCGGCTGACCAAGGCGACGAGATAACCCTGAAGATGCTCTTTTCGGAACTTGATGATCGGGTGGTCCGGAGTCAGATCTTCCAGCCTTTCCGGCACCGTCCCCTCATAGCCTGCCTGTGGTCTGGCAAAGTGTCGCCAGGTGGCGTCCTGTTCATAGAGCTTGTTGTAGACAGCATTTACCAGCCCTGGAACAAGCGGTGCCAAATCTCCAGCCGCTCCGTGAATGGCCTTGATATCGGCTTCAGTCAGGCCGATGAATCCGCTTACATACCCGAACCGGGCCTCCAGGTCCGTTTCCAGAAGTTGCTCGTCAATGTGCTTCATGCGTTGAACCTTTATAAACAAGCTGCGACAGGGAGGAGGGAAACGCAGGAAATGATAGTCACTGCTTTTGAACAAAGCGGTTTTACAAATCTAGTGTATTACGATATCTGCACCTTCTTATCCGATAATAGGGAGCGTCTGTCAAGTGGTTTTCGGGATTTCAAAAAGTTTTGAAAAGCATGACTTGAATTTGTCCTGTCGCGAACCTTCTGCTCGCTTATGATGAATGGGAAGCAAATGCTTACCACTGTCTGGGTTGATCATGACTTTAAAGGAGCCAGAGATATGAAGAAAATCATCGCATTCGGATTCGGATTGCTGCTGATCGGCCTCTCGAACAGCTTTGCCAGTTCAGGGCATCAAGCAAATTCCGAACCTGTTTCGCAGACGAAAGAGTACAAATACAAATGTATCCGGAGCGGTCAGATTCATACCTACACCCGGCCCGGCAATTACAAATGCCCTGAGCACCCGAATCATAACCTCATACCAACCAAATGAATGGAACAAAAAAGAAGGGCGATTTTTATAATCGCCCTTCGCTGATCTAATTTCGTCAAATCAGGCGTAGCCAGCTCCGATCGCTTCGGTATAGACCGAATAGACGGAGGTGCTGGCGGTCATGAACAGAATGTTGCGTTTGCGGCCACCGAAGGCCACGTTTGAGCAGATTTCAGGTAGAAGGATGGCTCCGATTCTGTCTCCTTCTTTAGAGAAACAGTGAACGCCGTCGTAGCCATCGCCCACCCAGCCGGCTGAGGCCCAGATGTTCCCGTCCTTATCTGCCCTGATCCCGTCGGCCAGACCTGCCCTGCCCTCAAACTCCATGGATGTGAAGGTCCGGCCATTGGCCAGAGCAGTTCCGTTATTGGTCAGGTCCCAGACCTTGATCTCTTTTTTGGCTTCCGGATAGTGGCTGGAGCCGGTGTCGGCCACGTAAAGTTTCTTGAAATCGGGTGAGAAACAAAGCCCGTTGGGCTTGAAGATATCGTCGGCCACCTTGGCCACTTTGCCTGTCTTTGCGTCGATCCGATAAACGGCTTCCTTAATTTCCAAAGGCCCTTTGTTGCCTTCATAATGCATGAGGCTGCCGTAGCCAGGATCGGTGAACCAAATGGCTCCATCGGGCGCGGCGATGGCATCGTTTGGAGCGTTGAACGGCTTGCCTTCAAACTTGTCGGCCAGAATGGTCACGGTGCCGTCATATTCGTAACGCACCACACGGCGGTTCCCATGTTCGCAACTGATCTGGCGGCCTTCACGGTCGAACGTGTTGCCGTTGGAGTTTCCAGCAGGTGCGCGATATTTGCTGACATGTCCATCGTCTTCCAACCAACGGTGCTGGCAGTCGTTTGGGATATCTGACCACATCAGGAACTTCCCAACACCGTTCCAGGCAGGCCCTTCGGCCCAGAGGAATCCGTGAGCAATCCGCTTGATCGGCGTGTTGCCGATCTTAAGGCTGTCAAAGCGTTTATCGAGACTGACGATGTGTGGGTCAGGATAACGAACGGGCAAAGCGCCGGGCCGATAATCACGCGAGCTGGTGGAAGGGAGATCCTTTCCTCCAACTTTTACGGTATCAGCGGCCTTGGCCAGGCTTGGTCCCATGATGGCGGCCATCGATCCTGCGGCGGCTGTTCGAATCATTTCGCGACGTGAATAGGGTTGCTGTAACATGGTCGAAAAAATCCTTGGTGAAGTAGATATTGGCGATTTGTGTAGAGATGCGTGCAGGTGGGCAAGCATTGTGACTTATCATGCAAAGATTGTTGAGCATATGCCAGTGGGTAGATCAGAGATCGGCGATTCACAACGGATTTGACTGGCGCGAATCGGAAACGCATGAAATATCACGGACCAGCTCGATTTATCGGTAAATTCCGTATTGATCGCCGCTCACCGTTTGCCCGAAACGCCTGTGACCGTATATGATGGGGGCATTGCGGCCATGGGCCGTATCACAAGACAAAGCTCAGGTTCTCTGACGACCCGATAGCGAGTGCAACGAAATACGCCATGGATTCCTCTGACACAACCGGCCCGTATCGTTCCGAAGTCGCCCCTGCCCCTGCAACAGCTCTGATGAGCACTCGAAATATCGGCATCATTGCCCACATCGACGCCGGCAAAACCACCACCACGGAGCGTATCCTTTACTACACCCACACCATCCACAAAATGGGCGATGTGGATCGCGGCAGCACCACCACCGACTACCTGCCTGAAGAACGTGAACGTGGCATTACGATTATCGCCGCCGCCATCACCTGTAAGTGGAAAGACTATACAGTCAACATTATCGACACCCCCGGGCACGTCGATTTTACGGCTGAAGTCGAGCGGAGCCTGCGGGTTCTGGACGGCGCTGTGGTGGTCTTCTCAGCTGTCGAAGGCGTGGAAGCCCAAAGCGAAACCGTCTGGCGCCAAGCCACCAAATACTCTGTCCCGCGGATCTGCTTTATCAACAAAATGGACCGCATCGGCGCCGATTACGAGCGTGTTTTTGACGAAATTCAAGAACGCCTCGAGTCGAATCCCGTACCGGTCGTCATGCCGATCGGAGCCGGCCCTGAAGGCAGCATGGGCCAATTTCGCGGCCTGATTGATTTGATCCGGATGAAGGCGTTTTATTCGAAGTTCGAAGACATGGGCGACAATGTCGAAGAAGCCCCAATTCCAGAAGAGATGCAGGCTGAGGCTGAGCTTTGGCGTGAACGGCTTTTGAATAGCCTCTCTGAAGTGGACGAAGAATTCACCGAAGCCTTTATGGCGCACCTGGAAGGCATGGAACTGACCGAAGAGATGGTCCATTCTGCGCTTCGGCGAGCCACAGTGGCGGCCAAGATTCAGCCTGTCCTGTGCGGTTCGAGCTTCAAATATGTCGGTGTGCAAAGGCTTCTGGACGGCGTTCTGCAATACCTTCCCAGCCCATCCGAGAAGCCGCCCGTGGTCGGTATCCATCCCAAAAAGGGTACGGAAATCGCGCGTAAGCCAAGTGTGCAAGAGCCTTTCTGTGGCTTGGTCTTCAAGATCACCAGCGACCAGCACGGCGACCTGTCATTCGTGCGGATTTATTCCGGCACGTTAAGTTCTGGCGACCGGCCCCTGAACACAGCACGCGACAAAAAGGAAGTCTGCTCCAGGCTTTACCACATTGCAGCCGATGAGCGGATCAAGATTGACGAAGCCACGGCCGGCGATATCGTGGGCGTGGTGGGTTTGAAAGAGGCCCGAACGGGCGACACCTTGTGTGAAGCCTCGCACCCGATCCTTCTGGAAAAGATCGAGTTCCCCGAGACCGTCATGAGCATGTCCATCGAGCCTGTCAATAGTGCTGATAAAGGCAAGCTGGCAGACACTCTGGCGAGCTTGGCGCGGGAAGACCCCACCTTCCTTTACAAGGTGAATGAAGAGACAGGCCAGACGATTATTTCGGGTATGGGTGAACTGCACCTCGAGATTCTCAAGAACCGGATGATTCGCGATTTCACCATGAAGGTGCACGTCGGTCGGCCTCGGGTAAGCTATCGCGAGACGATTAAGAAATCCGTAAAGCGTGTCACAGGCATATGTCAGCGAGTCTCAGGGAATCAGGAACTCTTCGCCAAGGTCACGATTGACATCGAGCCGGAAGCCCAGCCCAAGGGCGCCCCGGTGGTGAAGTTTGTCAATAAGTGCAAGGCTGGCGATGTTCCGACCGAATTCGTGCCTGTGATTGAACAGACTTTGCGTGAAGAAGCCAAATCGGGTGGCAAAACAGGTTATCCACTGGTCGATCTGAAAGTCACCCTGGTGGACGGTTCGTACGACGACGATGCATCCAACGATGTTGCCTTCCGGTTCGCTGCTGCCGACGCCATGCAAAAGGCTTTGGAAGAGGCTGGACCGGTTCTGCTTGAGCCGATCATGAAGCTCGAGGTGGTCACACCGGATGAAAGTCTGGGAAATATCACAGGCGACCTGACATCGCGCCGGGCGATCATCACAGGCACCAGCCAGCGCGGACGCTTGCAGGTGATCGAGGCTGAGGCTCCTCTGGAGAAGATGTTCGGCTATTCCACAGCCGTCCGATCGCTCTCTCAGGGCCGGGCCAGTTATTCGATGGAGCCGTTGCATTATGCAGCAGCGCCTGACAGCATGCTGGAAGCGATTCTGGGGAATTGAATCGTCGTGTAAGTGGGCCCATGTGGCCCACTTTTTTATTCGTATCGTCTACTGACAAACCAGTGATAGACTTCATCAGAACCGAGAAAGATTCGAAATGTTACGATTCCTGAGAAGTATGACAAGCGTACTCATCAGTAGGAAAGGGTTGTTTTTACTGAATCTATTGCTGCTTGCCATGACATCGTTCATGTGTTTCGACATCGTGCTGATGCTTCTCGAAGGGGTCGGTGAGTTATCTGCGATTGATGCATTGACCGACGATGTGGCCACCGTGATGGTTGCGTTTGGAGTTCTAATCGAAGAACGCAAGGAAATCGCCCACATGATTGGCCATACGGAATCGAATGAGCACAAAGATGATATTCCGGTCACCACGATGTATTACGGCGTCTATTTCGTCGTGATTGGACTATTTATTGAAGTCTATATCGAATCCTGCAAAATTATATCCAGATATGTCGATGGCGCTTTGCTGGAGGACATCATGGTTCACACCAGTCTTCTCATCGCAATCAGTGGAGCCATTCCCTGCCTGCTTTTCTTATTCGACCTGATCAAGCCCGCCAGGCCCCAGCTACAGGCAGAGCATCACGAATCATCGATTTAATCGATTGCAGACGACTTCGGGAAAATCAGGCGATAAGCTCTGGAATCACCTTCCCATGCACGTCTGTCAGCCTGAAATCGCGGCCGGCGTAGCGATAGGTCAGTTTTTCGTGGTCAAGGCCCATCAAATGCAACATGGTGGCATGAAGGTCGTGTACGTGTACGGGATTTTCCTGAGCTGCAAAGCCGAATTCGTCGGTTGATCCATACGCCTGACCGCCCTTTACGCCCCCACCGGCCATCCATACAGAAAATCCATAATGGTTGTGGTCGCGGCCATTTAAGGCTGGTAATTCGGCGACCGGTGTGCGGCCAAACTCGCCACCCCAGAGCACCAGAGTTTCATCGAGCAGGCCTCTCTGGGAAAGGTCGAGCAGGAACGCTGCGATCGGCTGATCCCATTGCTGGCCTAGCGATCGGTGCTGCGCTGCAAGGTTATCGTGGTTATCCCATGGCTGCCCTGCCCCTGACCAGACCTGCACAAACCGGACGCCTTTTTCGATCATCCGGCGTGTGAGCAGCAATTGTCGCCCAACGACCGTGTCGCCATAAAGCTCGCGAGTCCACTTCGATTCCTTCGAAAGGTCAAACACATCCGCAGCCTCGGTTTGCATCCGAAATGCCAACTCGTGGGCCTGAATGCGGGCCTCCAGCAAAGGATCGTCGTTATTACGCTCCAAATGCCTGCGATTCCATTTCTGAACCAGATCGAGCTGGTGTCGCTGCTGATTCTGATTTAAACTGGAGTTGCGAATATTATCCACCAGCTTATCCACTTCCTTATGCTGCGTATTTAAATAAGTGCCCTGATAAGCGCCTGGTAAAAACGACGATCGCCAGTTCTGAGTGGCCACAATCGGATACCCACCTGGACACATCGCTACAAATCCTGGCAAATTTTGATTCTCAGATCCCAGGCCATAAGTCGCCCACGAGCCGAAACTGGGCCTTGGAAGACGCGAATCGCCGCAGTTCATGAGCATCAGCGACGGTTCATGGTTCGGCACTTCAGCCTTCATGGACCGGATCACGCAGAGCTTATCCGCATGCCATTGGGCTGTTTGTTGAAATATCTCGCTGATTTCGAGACCCGACTGGCCATACTTCCGAAATGCAAACGGAGAGCCCATCGCCGCCCCGGTCTTGCGCTCCGTCCTCAAATTGGCTGTGGGCAATGGCTGGCCATGATACTTTTTTAATAATGGTTTTGGATCAAACGTATCGACCTGAGATGGCCCTCCATTCATGAATAAATGGACCACATGCTTGGCCTTGGCTGGAAAATGCGGCTTTTTAGGGGCCAGGGGATGCGTGGCATCGTCTGCGGCCTCAAGTGCTGACAATGCCAGAAGGGGCAGCCCTGTGCCGGTTCGGCGAAGCAATTCACGGCGTGAGATGGATTTGTCAGGCGTGTTCATGGGTTAGTCGATGAAATGAAATTCATTGGAGATCAAAAATGATTGAGCGATTGAAATCAACGCTTTACGACGTTCTTCAGGAGTTTTAAGCCCGGATTCCGACAGGAAATTGCGGATGTCGCTGGTTTCCATGGCATCCAGCTCTCTCTGCCAAACAAGCTCGGCCATGGCCCGGACAACTGCGATATCGTCCGTACCAGCTCGTTTTTCAGCCTTTTGCACCAGCCCTTCCGCACACGATTGCAATAACTGGTGATTTAGTAAAAACAGGGACTGAGCTGGCGTGGTGGTGGTCGAACGATCCACAGACGCCGTGTTTGGATCAGGAAAGTCAAACGTGCGGAGCTGTTCTGGCAAATTCAATCGGTCGATCTTTCCATAAATACCACGCCTCCGGAATTTAAAATCAATCGCCTCGCCCGACGCTGTCCCGCCTTCCGTGAGGTCCAGCAATCCGGAGACGAATAATAGTGAATCACGCATGGATTCAAAATCCAGGCGTTTTTGATTCTGATACGCATAATTCCGATTCTCAGGGTCGCCTGAATCCGCCTTGACTGGCACGCTTGAACGTTGATATGCGCTTGAGTTCATGAGCTTTCGGATCAATGTTTTCGTCGATCCGCCAGTCTTAATGAAATCGTCTGCCAATGCGTCGAGCAATTCCGGGTGCGAAGGTTGTTCTCCACGGAGCCCGAAGTCGCCTAAAGTGGTGACAATTCCTGTGCTGAAGAGATAGCTCCAGACACGATTGACATAAACACGTGCCGCTAAGGGGTTTTTCGGATCGGTGATGGAGAGTGCCAATTCCAGTCGGCCGCTCCTGTCCTTGGGAAATGCAATTGGGGGCTGGTTGTGTTGAAACATCTCGAGAAATTGCCGAGGAGCTGCATCGCCTTGATTTTGTGGATTACCACGAATAAACACCCTTGATTCCTCGATGATCGAACGATCGACCAGCATCTGAGGGCGAGCAGGTGCGTGAGCAGCTCTCCGGCTCTTCTCAAGTTCCGAAATCAGCGATTGCAACTGTGCCTGAGAGGCTCGATCAGGCAGCAAAGTCAGGTCGCCCTGCGGATTCCTGGCCACTCGGGTCGGCGACTGGGGGCCGTCCATCACCAGCCTGAGCGACTCAATATCCTGATCCGGATACGAGCTCGGAACCGGCTTTCCAGACGATTCAAATCGCAACACATAATCACGCCATGTCCCATAAGCCTGAGCAAATGCGGATGTGTAAATCCGTGCCAGATCATCGAGATTTCTGGGTGGATTCTCCACCAGTTTTCGTTTCAGCAAACCGTTTGTTTCATCAGCGTTCACGGATGCCAGAACGGTATTAAAATCTTTATCCGAGGCATCTGCCAGTCGGTTCCAGGCATTTAAGATATTTAAATTCTGCTTCCGGCTTTGTTCGAGAAATGCCTGAAATCTTACGATCATCGATGGATTTAAATCTCCACCGTCGGCAATCAACATGAAATCTTCGGTTTTCGGAGCCTTTCTTGCCTTTTCAGCCGCCATCAGATAATCGCCACTACGGCGCCTGGCAGTCTCCACAAGCTGGTCGTATTTGGAGTCGACAAAAGCCTTGAGTTTTTCATAATCCGCACGAATTTTCGATTCCGCATCCTGCGAGGCTTTGATTTGAGGGATGGGATTTAATGCAGGCGGATAAGGAGGCTCGACCGAATTTGCAAAGACCGCATAAAGCGAATAATAATCTTTTGCAGAAATCGGGTCGAATTTATGGTCGTGGCAACGAGCACAAGCCACGCTCAGGCCTAATAATGGTCGTGTGACGACATCAATCCGGTCGTCAATAATATCATGAGGGTTATTCATATACCGACCGCCGAGCGTTAAATATCCCAAAGCTGCCAGATTCTGAGTGTTACCACTGCCTGGGAGCTGGTCGGCTGCAATCTGTTCCTGAATGAACTGGTTAAAGGGTTTATCGTTATTGAAGGCTTTAATGACATAATCGCGGTAGGTGTACGACCACGGGAAGTTGGCTTCCTCGAAAAACACATAGCCCTTTGTGTCGGAATATCGGGCCAGATCAAGCCAGTGGCGGGCCCAACGCTCTCCAAACCGGGCTGAGGCGAGCAGTTGATCGACCTGATCGGCAAATGCAATCTTCAAATCACGTTTGTCGTTTATAAACAGTTGCATTTGTTCGGGAGTTGGCGGGAGGCCGGTCAGATCGTTACTGGCCCGACGCAGGAGGCTGCGTCTGTCAGCCTGCGGCGACTTGGCGAGCTTCTCACGATTTATGGCACGATCAAGCCATTTATCCACCAGATTGGTGTTCAGTTGCGGAGGCTCAGAATCTGGCTTGATCGGCTGAAACGACCAGTGCGACTTTGATTTCTCGCGATTTGAAGCCTTTGCAATCGACTTCGTCTGATCTGGGAACGCGGCACCTGACTGAATCCACGTTTTCATGTCGGCGATCACGCCTGGTTCGAGCCGGCTCCGTTTGGGCGGCATTTTCAGGTCGTCGCGATGCTCCATGGCCGTGATGAGCAGACTTTCGTCGACTTTACCCGGGACCACGGCCGGCCCTTGGTCGCCGCCTTTGAGCATCCCCTGGCGCGTGTGCAGGCTCAGGCCTGATTTCGGATTCTCAGGGCCGTGGCAGTCGAGACATTCACGTACCAGAACTGGCCTGATTCTGGATTCAAAAAACGTGTCATCAGCAGAACTTATATTGAAAATACCGGTCGCAAGTGCCATCCAGATCGTCGTGGAGCGCATGAGAAAAAAACGCGATTTTCGCCTTTGACGGATATTGGAGACGATGGGCATAGTGGGTCGGCTTTCGAGGAAGGATTTGCCGATTTCTTGGGAGGGGCTTTTCAAGTCACTTCCACTTTAACATAACCTGATCGAGAATTGAATGATTGAAAAAATATGGTTGCCATAAATCCTCCGATCGTTTCTAATAATGTTTAACCATCACGCTGGCTGCATGGTTCATCAGCGATCCACAACACTTACCGATAAAAACGTTCAAGATCCATTCTGTTTGAGCGTTCATCTACAGGCGGCCGAAAACATGCTCAAAATTCAAGGCGTGCCTTCCAGAGCCTGTCATTCCATGACGCGCCGAACCATGCTGCAAGCCGCCGGTGCGGGCTTGATGGGTTTGGATCTGGCCAAGTGTCTGGCTGCGGAATCTGGCCAAACCAACGCGATCAAACCGCGGGCGAAGTCGGTCATTTTTATCTTCCTGTTTGGTGGACCGAGCCAGCTTGAGACGTTTGATATGAAGCCGGACGCTGCCGAGAAGATTCGCGGACCGTTCAAGCCGATCGCATCGCGGAATCCCGAACTCCTGATCTCGGAACACCTTCCAGGCCTTGCCCAGAGGGCCGATAAATTCTCGATCATCCGCACCATGACCCACACGTTTAACGACCACAGCGGGGCCGGCCATTATCTGCAGACTGGGCGAAGGTGGCAAGTGCCTGTTGGTGGTGGGTTTGTGGCCACTCCGCAGGACTGGCCCTCCATGGGTTCCGTCGCTCAGTGGGATGCTCAGCAAACGGGCCGGAGTCAGTCGGGCCTTCCGGCGGCAGCGGTTTTGCCCAACTGGCTGGGTCGGTTGCAGGAGGCTGGCCAATATCGCAGGCCTGGCGAATATGCTGGCTGGCTGGGTCAGGCCCATCGCCCGCTCACCACAAGTGTCGATAAAAAAGACTTACAGGATAACCCTTACTACCGCACCTGCACGGACAAGGAACTGACTTTCGGGATCGACGGGCTCGACGATTCTGCCAGCCTTCAGATTGATCGGCTCGACCGCCGCAAGAACCTACTTGACCAGTTTGACGCCGCCCGTCGAGCGGCCGATCTCTCTGGCAAAATCGACCAGTTCAGCGCGATCCAGGCCCGTGCCTACGACCTTGCGGCATCTCCCAAGGTTCGACAATCACTGGATTTGCAGCAGGAGTCAAGCCAGTTGCGAGATCGTTACGGTCGGCACCTTTTTGGTCAGTCGTGCCTGATGGCGCGGCGACTGGTGGAGTCAGGCGTACGGTTTGTGACCGTGCATTACGACTGCTGCGACGGCTATGGATGGGATTCGCATGTCCATTCTGATGACGTCAAAAATCACCTGATGCCGACTTTCGACCAAGCCACATCGGCCCTTCTGGACGACCTTGAAAGCCGTGGCTTGCTCGATGAAACCATGGTTGTGGCGCTGGGCGAAATGGGCAGGACACCGGCCCCGACTCCACGCTGGGGCCGCAATCACTGGAGCTTCCTGTTCCCAGCTCTTGTGGCGGGAGCTGGTGTGAAGAAAGGTTTTGTACTGGGCCGATCGGACAAAAATGCCGAGCATATTGTGGATCGACCGGTGTCGCCTGAAGACTTGGCGGCCACGATTTATCAGAGCCTGGGGATTGATCCGGAGATGTTCCTGACGGATCCTCTGAATCGACCTGTGAAGCTGGTGGAAGGCGGGCGGGTGGTGCATGAGCTGTTTGCGTAAGCCCTTGCAGAATCACGCTGGATCAGCCTTTTTTACCGCTCCGGCGAGTGGGCACGGACTGACTGACGGCATTGCGTTTGTGGTTGGAAAGTTGCATGGCCGGTGATTTTCGGCCTGAGCTGATTCCAAATTGGACGCCCGTATTTTTGGCGAGCAGGTTGGTGACTTTTTGAGTTTCAGCCAGGCTGGTGAGCGATTTTGCAGCTGCAGCACGACCACCATAATCGGCAGAGGTATCGGGCGTGAATTTCAGGTCGCCTTTGGAGAAGGCAGCGGCGGCGCGGCGGGCGTTGGCTTTTGCAATAGCGTCTGAAGAGCTGGCTGGTTCAGGTTTTTGGGCCACTTTGTGATACTTTCACCAAGAGTTTTCAAATTCAGCGATCACCGTTTCCGTGGAGCGCTTTCCGTTAATGTTCACACCATCATACACAAATTAAGGTTTAAATGATTGAGGGAAATAAGAATTATTTCAATTTGCACTCTGGTCGTTCCTAAACGAACACGCAGCGCGAGCAAGGAACGCATGAGTGAATCACCAGGGCATGTTCGATATGACCTTCTGCCTTGCGAGGGGGCTAGTGCTCAGTCAAGCCTTATAAATGGGGTAGTTCCTGTAGGGTGGGGTGAAGCCACCCCTTTCAAGGTCTTTTTTCTCGCCTTTTTGCAAGCACACGTGAGGTTGCAATATGATGGTTTTGTTTGGCGCTTTTTCTTGCTGGCCGTGGCTTCTTCGGGCCTCGTTTTTTCTTGGGATACCTTGAGAGTTTCACTTGACCGGCCATCTTTGTAAGTACATT
>Ga0208720_1000127_pt1 | contig 19901 bp, 15 predicted proteins | sample LakMenEpi20Apr10_FD_150716 | JGI IMG/M metagenome (GOLD analysis project Ga0208720, IMG submission 150716) | Freshwater microbial communities from Lake Mendota, WI - 20APR2010 deep hole epilimnion (SPAdes) | ecosystem: Environmental > Aquatic > Freshwater > Lake > Epilimnion/Euphotic zone ...
CCCATCCAGAAAACGATCAGGATTACCACCAACGCAAATCCTGATTTGAAAAACCGGTTCACATCGTGCCTGCCTCTCATAAAACGTGTGACTTGTATTATATCTTAGCCTATCAGATTATGGATGAAAAAACAAGACAAATATATCCGCTTATCAAGAAGGCATGAATAAAGATGGGGCTCCATCGGAGACATCTATTAAAAGGTATGTCCGAAGGACATCAGCAGCCCCAACCGGACGGATCCCTTTGTTTGGCTCCATCGGAGACATATATTAATAGAAATGTCCGAAGGACATCAACAGTCCCAACCTCACGCCCTTCCTTGCCAAGCCTGCTTTTAGTTGGTTTTATAAACCGGAATTTATTTTTGGCCTGATCCTTAGTAATATTAGTGTGCAGGGGTTGCTAAAAGCGTGGAGTATTGGCGGAATTTAATGGAGACGACTGCGAATGCGTGGTCACCTTCAAAGGCAACGGCTATGCCGCTGACGCCGTGATTGAACGCGACACCCGTAAATACAAGCTGACACAGACTTCTCATGACCTGGTAGCCGTACTTAACGACCTCCACAAGGGCCGCGATTCAGGGCCGGGTGGTCGCTTTTGATCGACATTTCAGCCGCTTTGCTCATCGCCTTGGTGGGCTCCATTGTGACCATCAACATTTATTACGCTTTTGTGCCTTAATGAAAATCATACCAAATAAAAAAGGTACGCCAGAATGGCGCACCTTTTTTGCATGACAATTACAAAATGGCGTTCTGAACAACTATCAGCCCAGAGTCCAACCCTCACGATACTTGCGCCGAATCAGAGGTTCAGCCTCAGGGGCGTTGGTGCATTTCAGGTTCTTGCTGTCCCACTCGATGCGTTTGCCTAAACGATAGGCCACGTTGCCCAGGTGGTTTGACTCGGTCAAGAGGCCTGAATACGAGAATGGGCACGTGGTGGCCGAGCCTGTTTTGCAAGCCTTAAGCCATTCGGCGTGGTGGCCGATGGAGTCGGGTATCGTCTTTTCAGGTCGCTTGTAATCGGCAAATTGCATTTCTGGGAGAAGCAGATGCTTGCCGTAGTCGGTTAAAAGCATGCCCTTGGAGCCGATGAAAAGCACTCCGCTATCCCACTGAGGGATCTTCTTATCGGTCCATTCAGGAGGCTTTTCGGCGCCCTGGTGCCAGCTCATCACGACAGGGCCGCGTTTGCCACGTGCGGGAAATTCAAAGGTGGCCGACATCGAGGCTGGAGCCAGTTCCGGGTGAGGGGCAGGGCCCGTGGCGCTTACGGCTGTTGGGGCGTCCAAGTCGAGTGCCCAGAATGGGAGGTCGTTCCAGTGGCTGCCGAGGTCGCTCATGGTGCCGCCTCCGAAGTCCCACCAGCGATACCACTTGGGGCCAGGGAAATAGGTGCTGTGGAATGGCCTCCATGGAGCAGGCCCGATCCAGAGATCCCAGTCGAGGTTGGCCGGTGGCTCCTGAGCCTCGGTTGGCCGTTCCTGAATGCTCACAATATCGCCGTTCTTTTTGGCGTCTTCGGCACTTTGGCGGCCCCAGGCACGGCCCACCCAAACGCGTGCGGTGGTTACATCTCCAATCGCTCCGGCTTGAATCAGCTCCACCACTCGGCGATAATTCGAGCCGGCATGAATCTGGGTCCCCATCTGAGTGGCAACGCCTGCCGTTTTAGCGGCTTCCATCACCTTCCGCGTCTCCCATATGTTATAGGCCAGCGGCTTTTCGCAATAAACGTGCTTTTTAAGCTGAAGGGCGGGCAGGGTGGCGAAGGCGTGGGTGTGTTCTGAGCAGCTCACGACCACAGCATCAATCGCGCTGGCCTTGTCGTAAATCTTTCGGAAATCGGTGTATTTGGCCGCGCCGGGATGCTTCCTGGCAGCACTTTCCAGGTTGTTGCCGTTCACATCGCACAGGGCCACGATATTTTCACTGGAAACGTCGGCCAGATTGCCAGCGCCCCGGCCACCTGTTCCGACAATCGCCAGATTCAGGCGATCGTTGGCTCCACGGGCTTTGAGAATCCCGGGGAATGCAATTGTGGATACGACAGAAGTTTTTAGGAAATCGCGCCGTTGAATTGATCTGTTCATGATATCGAATCATCCAGGTTGATAACTGTTTCGGAACAATAGATTCCGAGTGATTTGGTTATTTATTGTATTCAAAAAATCAGAGGGCGGATTAAATCCGCCCTCCTTAACTCAGCCTCAGGCTGTGACTTCAAAGCCCTTGCGTTGTTCGCGAGACTGCCAGGCGTTGGCCTCGGCATCGCCCACGATTTCTTCCTTGGCGGCATCCCATGTCAGGGTGCGGCCCAGACGCATCGCAATGTTGCCCAGGTGGCAGGTGGTCATGGCGCGGTGGTGGCTTCCAACGTCTGAAATTGGCTTCCCACGGTCGCGGACGCATTCCATGAAGTTGCCCATGTGGCCGTCAAAACGCTTCCCGTTACGCATCTTCATGAGCAGATCTTCGCTCACCGGCTTCTTGTAAAGAGCGTCAACCGGTGTCCCCTTGAGGATGATTTCGCCACGACTGACGAAAATCGAGCCTGTTGAACCGACAAAAGTGATACCGTTTTCACCTTCGTCCGTAATGTTCAGCTCAACGTCACCTGGACAAGTGCACTTCACATGGAAGTTTGTGGCCACGTTGTAGCTGCTCTTGTCTGTGGAGTAGCCCTTGGCATAAGGCACTGGGTGAATGGCCTTGACCACTTCCACCTTGGAAACACCGCTGTTGTCCAGGCCCAGAGCCCACATGGCTTCGTCCACGTGGTGTGCGCCCCAGTCGGTCATCTTGCCGCCAGAGTATTCGTACCACCAGCGGAATTCATAGTGGCAGCGCTCTTTGATGTAGTCAGTCGGCATCGTCTGCCCCTGCCACATGTCCCAATTCAGGCCGGCAGGAACGGCTTCGGTCTTGAATGGACCACCCTTAGGAGCACCACCGATGGAGCAGGTGACCTTCTTCATCGTGCCCAGGCGACCATCACGAACCATGGCAGCGGCCAGCAGAAACATGTTGTTGTTTTCGCTGCGTTGCTGTGTGCCGACCTGCACCACGCGGCCGGTTTCTTTCTGAACTTGAAGGATCTTCTTGCCTTCATCAATCGTAAGTGTCAGGGGCTTTTGGCAATACGCATCTTTGCCAGCCTTCATGGCTTCGATCAGGATCTTGGAGTGCCAGTGATCAGGCGTGCTGATGGTGACAATGTCGATATCTTTACGGTCTAATACTTTACGGTAATCTTCGTAAGCATCGGCTTTGCCCTTGCCGATCCGGTCGCTGTTCTTGGCCTTTTCGGCATGACTCTTGTCAACGTCGCAAACGGCCACGATGTCGCCATAGCGAGCAGCCGCTGAGGAGTCGCCACTACCCATGGAGCCGACCCCAATGGAACCAATCCGTGGGCGGCTGTTCGGCGTTTTGGTCTCGTCGGCCATCGTGCGGCCAGTTCGAAGGTAAGGCAGGACCAGGCCACTGGCGGCCGTGATGCGAATCATTTCGCGACGATTGGTGGAAATATTCATCTCGTTTTTTCTCTGGTTGAGTTGGTTTAGATGATGTGATTGAGAGACGCGCGGTCAATTCGATGCGATTCCATCGAATTTCCCGCATGACAGTGTCCGGTTGTGGGGCAACCTGAATCACCTGTCTTTTGCTTCGGAGAGACATCGCCCCCAATCCTCTCCTTCCTTTTTCGGCTGATACCGATCAAAGAACCAGAATTTTTTCGGAGCGATGCATTACCATCAGCATGACGCGATGCTCATGCCGGGTCAAGTGGGTGCAATGACTTGTGTCTCAATTCTTCGATAAATTCTGGTCAGTCATTTCAAATGATGACGGGCATCCACAGGCTGAATCAGCAGATTGGCCAACAGGGCAACCCCCAGAAGTCCGGCCATCACAACCATTGTCGTGTTATAAAGCGTAGTTGTGGGATCCGGCGCACCAGGCATCAACTCCAGTAATCGGGCAATCGTCACGGTGTTTGAAGCGATCAATTCGTCGAGCTTTTCCAGAGGTGCTCCAAACTTCTTTGCAAATGCAGATGGGTCCACCGTGGAGACGAGCTCATTTATCGCAGAGAGCCGCGATTTTTCCCTCAAGTAAGTGATCGCAACCGGGCCCAGAACACCGGCTGTGCTCCAGGCCGTCAGGATCCGACCATGAATGCCTCCGACATTTTTGGATCCGAATAAATCCGCGATATATGCAGGGATTGTCGCAAACCCGCCCCCGTACATCGTGAAGATCAGCATCGTAGCCCCATAAAATGCGATCAGCCAAACGATGGAATGACTTGAAGCAGCCTGCCTCGAAATCATCGGGATACAAAGATATAAAATGACGCCTATGATGAAAAACAGTGAGTAAACCCGCTTTCTCCCAATTTTATCGGAAACACTGGCCCAGAAAAAACGACCTGCCATATTGAACACACTGATCATCAAGACGTAAAAACTGGCGAATCTTGCGGTCACGATGTTTGGATAGGCAGATCCAAAAATATCGGTCATCATCGTTTTGGCCACACCCAACACACCAATTCCAGCAGTCACATTAAAACATAATACAATCCAGAGCAAGTAAAACTGTGGCGTTTTCAGGGCCTCGTTGATATCCACATCACATCTCGAAATCATCTTCGTACCTGATAAATCAGGACTCCAGCCCTCGGGCAGCCAGCCTTCAGCCGGTACCCGAAATGCAAACGCAGCCATCAGCATCACAAATGTATATAAAACTCCGAGAAACAGGAATGTCTGTACCACACCTGTTGAACCACTGTTGACCTCGTAAATTCCTGGCTTCAGGCCGGCCTGACTCTTGGCTGATTTCGGATCCAGAACAACCACTTCCACTGTCGATCCATCCTCCATCTTTGCATAGTTTGAACCGCCTCTGTTTTCAATTTTCACCGTTCCTTCGGTACCAATAAATCTCGGGCTTTGCGAGAAATACTTTAATAATGCTTCGTTCAACGGTGCTCCAATAATTGCACCTCCTCCAAACCCCATGATCGCCATGCCGGCCGCCATCCCTCTCCGGTCAGGAAACCACTTGATCAGTGTGCTCACCGGTGAAACATAGCCCAAACCCAGCCCACACCCTCCAAGCACTCCATATCCCAAATACAATAGCCACAACTGATGGAAATGAATTCCCAACGCTGCGATTAAAAAACCGCCGCCCCAGCAGACTGAGGCCGTTGATCCAACCATGCGTGGGCCAGCCTTCTCGACCCATCTTCCCGCAAAAGCCGCTGCCAATCCGAGAAATACAATCGCCACGGTGAAAATCCAGATCACCTGACTCAGCGACCAGTCGTCTGGCGAACTGGCAACAACACCCCTGACACGTGTCAAGGGTGTGTTGAAAATGCTCCAGGCATAAACCGATCCAATGCACGAGTGAATCGCCACCGAGGCGGGTGGAATCAACCACCGATTAAAGCCAGGTTTTGCCACGATTCTGGCACGTTGAAGCAATGGTATATGCATGTCGATTCGCTTGATTTCCTCTATCTGATTCAGGCTTTACGGGTCACTGGACCAGCCTGTGCCTCTTCCCACAACTGCTTCCACTGCGCTGACCCATCATTCGGAACCATCTCTGTTCGCACACCACGCTTGAAGTATGGGTACAAACCCTTCTGGCCAGCCGTCAGCATGAAATTGATCTTGCCATTGTTGGCAGTATAAATCGTGGTCCCATCCGTCCAGGTGGATTTAATCAGCCTCGCAGGGTCAGGCCGATTGGCTGGCCTCTCAATCGTATATTTCTTCAAGGCTTCCCGATCCAGCTCATACCCCAGCCCAGGTAGATCTTTCACCTCGGTTTTGCCTTGCTTTACGACCAGTGTTCGCTTTAATAAATCGTGCTCATAAAGCTGGTGGCAATTCACGGCTGGCCACTTCGCATTTTTAAGCACCCCGCCCACCTGTGCGCTCCAGGCTGCCGTAATCCCAGTGCCGACAAGTTGCAGCCAGAACGGCCGGTTCGTTTCCTCAGCCTCATGGCCCTGACTCATCAGTCGAGAGGCCCCTCCGCCGACCACAAATCCATCGCAACACCCTGATTTTACAACCACTTCAGGCGACGGTATCCCGTAATGCATTGCAATCTTGACGCGGGTCACCTTGCTGATCTCCACATTTCCAGCCGCATCCTCTTGCGGAATCGGACTTTCAAAAATATCCATCTGCGGATACTTTGCCAACTCTTTCACAATCGGGATCCCTTTTTCAGCCGTCAAAAGCGTGTCATTAAAATCAAAGTTGACTTTAAATGTTTCAGGCATCGCCCTGGCAATGGTTTCCACCTGAGCATACACATCCATCCATGGGCGGCCCTTGGTTTTGAATGAGATGTAACCCGCCTTCACAGCGTCCTGACACTCCATCAACCAGTCGTCCGCATTCATTTCAATCGCCCACCACGAAAGTGGCGTAATCTTGTTCACTTTTTGACCCAGAAGGGCATGAACCGGCACTCCAGCCTGCTTGGCCACCGCGTCAAATAATGCAATCTGCAAGCCTGCACCTAACGAGTCGTCCCACATGACTGATGCGGCATTCGATCCCTTGACTCGGGCAATATCATCGTCTTTTGTGAATCCCCATGAATAATACATCGACCCTTCGCCGATCCCAACAATGCCTGATTTCAAATGGACTTCAAAAATATCGAAATATTCCCAGTGCGGTAGCTCTCTGGCCATGTTTCTGGCGGCAACAGGCCGGAATGGAATCCGAATGCTGGTACGTGTGATTTTCTCAACAGTCAGTGGATGGGAATCGTTGGAGCTTTCTTCAGCCATTAAATCATTCGGAAAATATCGGCTCAAGGCAGCCATTCCACTCAGGAACGTGGCTTGTTTCAATATGTCGCGGCGGGATTGGCTTGAATGGTCCGTTAAATTGCAACTTTCCTGATTCATCGTCATTTCTTGTTCCTCTTGTCGTATCAGTTTGATGACTGAAGTTGGAATCGGCGGTGGTTCGTGAATTCGTATCTTGCAGGTTACTCTTGGTGCACAGAGTCATAATCACACTAGCCTATTTCCGACTCTCACAGAAATCAATGGAAAAGTTCACATTTCAGAGATCTTGTCATCGGTTCTTGTTCCAAGACTCCAGTTCGTGTTAGGATAAGTTTCATATCCCACACAGTCGAAAGCCTTCTGGCTTTCAATCAAACACCACTCCATATCCATGCCTCTGGTTCAGGTCTAATCCCATGTTTACTCGTTTTTCCATCATTCTTTGCATCATTCTGATGGATACCCGGCCTTCCCCTGTTTATGGACAAAATTCCAAATCTAAGGCGGAGACTCAAAATTCGTTGGGCGAAGGCGCTGCTGCGGCCCTCTCGATTGCAGAGCGTGCGGATCGTGAAATTTTCTTTGAGGCAAATATTCGGCCCATTCTTGTCGATAAATGTGTGAAATGTCATAACGATCAAAAAACGAGCGGTGGTCTGAAACTACTCAGTCATCAGAATATTCTCAAGGGTGGTGATAACGGACCTGCGATCGTACCCGGCAATTCAAATAAAAGCTTGATTTCTTTAGCGATTGGCCGAAAGACCGAAGATATTGCACCCATGCCTCCCAAAGAATCACTTTCTAGAAACCAGATCCAGGATTTGAATCGATGGATCAATGACGGAGCCATCTGGCCTGATTCCGTCTCGAAACTCATATCAAATTCAACTCAAACGAAATCAGAATCGGCACGATAGTGCCACCCTAAAGGCAAGTTCTTTTGGGTAGATTTCATGGGTAAAGCTTGTGTCTGAGAGTTTGCCGGAAATGCTAAAACAAGCCACTCGATTTATTAGGCTTTAGGGAACATCAGTCTAGTCTGAAAGTCGCCACAGATACCACATGGCGACTGTACGGTAAGGCCTCCAGTCTTGTGTAAGCCGCTCGTATTCTTTAGGTTTGGGATCTACCGATAATTCGAAATGTCGTTTGATGGCGGATTTGATTCCGAGGTCTGCCACAGGCAAAACATCGGGGCGATTGAGACCAAATATAAGAAACATTTCGGCTGTCCAACGACCAATACCTCTGACCTGTATCAGAGTTTCGATAATTGCTTCATCTTCAAGGAGGTGAATCTGATTTAAATTCAGGCGACCACTTCCCACGCAATCCAGAAGACTTAAGATGTAATTGCGTTTCTGCTGTGAAACTCCACAACTTTGTAAAAAATGACTATTCAGACACGTCATCGAATCAGCGGTCCACTTGCCGTATATCGGTGTGGAAACGCGTCCGAAAATCGTTTCGGCCGCTTTTGTCGATATCTGCTGTGATATGATGGCTTGGGTCAAGGTTTTTAAATAATCTTCCGCAGGTTTCAACTGGCATGGCCCAACCTTAACAATCAAATCAGATAGCTTCTGATCGACCGATTTCAAATGCGCAATGGCCTCAGACCAAGGCTCAAGAGAGGATGTTTTCTTTGGCATTCTGATCAGTCTTTCGCCTTCAGAATCTTCAGTATGCGATTATTGTAACTGTCAGTGATGATGATATCGCTGTCAGGTAATTCAAAGACCCCATGAGGTCGATTCAACATCGCTTCTATTGGTGATCCATTTAAACCACCAATACCAGCCTTTCCAACACCAGCAAGTCGTTCCACACGTTCCGTAATGGGGTCATATCGCAATATTTGATGATTTTCAGCATCTGCAATCAAAACTCTGTTTTTACGATCAATCTGAATATGTTTCGGGCCATTCATTTCACAATCCAGAGCAGCACCATTCGAACCATGGATGCCTTTCTTGCCAGCCAGGTTTACAACAGTTCGAATTCGTCCATTGGGGTCTACAACCCTTAATGCATTCCCACCACGTTCCAAGACATAAATCTTGTTGTTTCGATCGACTGCAACCGCACGTGGATCAACCAGAGGTTCCTGAGTTGCAATTCCACCTTCAAGTGGTTTGCCCTTTTTACCATTTCCAGCCACAGGCTTGATCAAACCTGATTTCAGATTCACCACTCGAATACAATAATTATGAAGATCAGCTAAATAGAGGTTGTTTCCAGATGGATCAAGAGCGACGCAATAAATACCTCCAAGGTCTGCTTTTAAAGCATCTCCATGATCACCTCCAAAGCCTTTTCTACCGGTTCCTGCAATCGTAGATATGGTCTTCGATTTTGCATGATATTTCCGAACAACACAGTTCCAGGTGTCGGCAATATAAATGTCGCCAGTCTTTGAGTCGATGGCGAAATTGTGGATACCATCAAACGAAGCTTCCAGAGCAGGCTGTAAGCCATCCACTGGCTTGCCTTTTTTACCAGTTCCGGCCAGAAGTTCCACCTGACCCGATTTATCAAGTCTCAAAATTCGCTGGCCATCCGCCATTTCGGCAATCACAAGCCGGCCTTGAGGGTCTGTTTCACTGTAAAAAGGCTCTTTTAATTGCAAGGACTTTGCGTCACATGGTGGAGCGAATTGTCCGCCTCCGGCGATCAGTTCAATTTTCTGGGCATGAACCGATGACAGAATCATCGAAACGCCCAAAAATCGGATAAGAATCATTTTTGTCATCATCACGGAGTTTCCTTGCCTTTTTGCCAGGGGATTTGACCACCACGCTGAATGTGGTATTGCAATCTTTGGATCATCTCACGTTTTTTGATCGGTTGATTGGCAGATAAATCGTGTGTTTCATAGGGGTCGTCTTTCAAATGAAACAGTTGAGCGGGTTCAAAAGGTGTATTCAGAACGATCTTCCAGTCGCCCAATCGAAGTGCTTCAATGGTTTTGCCAGAGAAAGGTAGTCCACCTTCACGGCGCACAAAATACAACTCGCGATTTTCATAAGCAGCTACATTCGATGGGTTTTCCAGTATATTTCGCAGAGACTTTCCGTCTGATGGGATCTTTGAAAGATCTCCGCCTGCCATTTCAATCAGAGTGGGATACCAATCAAAAGTTGCTGATGTGATATGAGTCTTTAAACCTGATGGAATATGAGTGGGCCAGGTGGCTCCACAAACAACTCTGAGACCTCCATCAAATGTTTCGCCTTTTGAGCCGCGCCAACGGCCGTTGTCAGCATTCAGATTCAATTGTCCACCATTATCGGATGTAAATACAATCAATGTCTTGTTTTCAATGCCGGATGATTTTAATGTATCAAGAATCTGGCCAATCCCATCATCCATCTGTTCAATCAATGCCACGAGTTTAGCCCGTTTTTCTGTCAATTCAGGTCTTGATTTGCGGACTTTATCAAGCCATGAAAGCCCTGGCTGAATTGGGGCATGAGGTGCATTATAGGCCAGATACAAGAAAAAGGGCTGATCTTTCGATGACAGCGATTTCACTTCATCCACTGCCCAGCTTGTGAATAGATCTGTGGCATGACCTTTGGGCTGAATTTCCTCGAGGTTATGGCGCATCCAGTTTTTACCGATTCGAAGGTGCGTCTCATAATCATCCATCATATCGCCTAGAAAGCCGTGAAATCTGTCAAATCCACGGTCATTTGGAATGTTGGGCGATTCATATCCTAAATGCCACTTTCCAACCATCGAGGTCTGATATCCCAGGCTTTTTAATTGGCTTGGGAGCAGTTTTAAATCATGACGCAGATGTCCCCAATTTTCGGCTTGATCCTGCCGGACTACTCCAGGAACACCGGCCCTGTCAGGATATAGGCCTGTCATCAGGGCAGCTCGAGTCGGTGAGCAGACAGGCGAATTTGAATAGAAATTCTGGAATGATATGCCTGAACGGAAAATGCGATCAATATTTGGTGTTTCAACACCATTCTTGTGATCGCCATAAAACGAAATGTCATTTCTACCAAGATCATCAGCCATGATGAAAATGATATTTGGACGTTTTTCTTCAGAAAACGTGCTGGTGACGAAACCCAAAATCAGAAATATCGCCAGATGTGATTTTGACATGGTCATTTCTTTGACGGTTGGAATTGTGGATTGATGCGAGGTTCTTTTGCACCCACGGATTGTTTCCAGTTGAATAGGATGGTCTTCAGCTCTTGTGCAACAACCTCTTCAGCATGTGCAATATTGCTTGTTTCATATGGATCTTTGCTTAAATCGTAAAGCTCAATTCCGTCTGTTTCGGCATAATGCAAGAGCTTGAAGTCTTTGTGGATTATGGCTGAGACTGGAGAAGTGGTTTCATAATAATGTGGGTAATGAAAAAAGAGAGGCTTTATCGGCCAATCGGAAGAGGGGCGTTTTATCATCGGATTCAGATCGATTCCATCGCGCAGCTGGTTATTCTTCTCGGAAACATAGCCTGCCATGTTTAAAATGGTTTCGTGCAGGTCGGTTGTCATAACTCTCTCACTTATTGTACTTTGTTTGCGATTGGAATCTGGCAGTTTTATAATGAGGGGTACGCGTATTCCACCCTCATAAAGTGAACCCTTGCCGCTTCTGAGTGGGGCATTGGTTGTGACGACTCCATTTCGGCCTTTGGGGTCGCCGAGATAGCCGCCGTTGTCGGATGTAAATACAATCAAGGTGTTGTCAAACTTGCCAATCTTTTTCAAATATTCGATGATTCGTCCAACATTTGAATCGAGATTCTCGATCATGGCTGCGTATGTCGGGTTTTGATGCTGATATTCCGGTCTCAGCTTCTGACGATATTTTTCCACTAGATTTAAAGGTGCTTCAATCGGTGTGTGTGGAGCATAATGGGCCAGATAAAGAAAAAACGGGTTTTCTTCAGACTGATCGATCACCTGCATGGCTTTATCGGTGAGGCGATCGGTTAAATAGTCGCCTGATTTGCCGAAATCCAATCCTGGTACATATCGAAACTCGCCGCCGAATCGTGTGTCATTTTTAAATGGCCAAAAGAATGTTGGTGGAGCACCCCAGCGGGTCCCTCCAATATTTATCTCAAAGCCTTGTGTTTCAGGGGCTTGATCGGCATCGCCCAAATGCCATTTTCCAATTGTTGCAGTGCGATATCCGATGGTCAATAATTTCTCGGCAATGGTTTGATATTTCATTGGAAGGTGGTCGAGCGAGTCGCCTGGGATTAGTTTTTTCGAGGTATCTGGTTTTCTGGCTCCTTCTGACCAGATGGTGATTCCAAGGCGTGCTGGATGGAGGCCGGTCATGAAGGCTGCTCGCGTGGGGGAACAGACTGGAGCGGCGGAATATGCGTGGGTGAATCGGATATTCTGTTTCGCCAACTCATCGAGATGTGGAGTTTCATGGAGATCAGCTCCATATGAGCCCAAATCGGACCAGCCCAGGTCGTCGGCGATGATGAACAGAATATTTGGACGGGAAGATTTCGCGGTGGATTGAATATTGGTAGACAAAACAGCTGGAACGGAAATCAGACATGGTAAGAGTAGAAGAAATGCGAACTGTCTAAAATATGCTGATAAACACATATGAGGATCCTTTATTTCACCGGTGGATTTTGATTTAATGGAGGATTGATCCCCGGCAATTCTGCTTTGGGGTCGATTTTCTGGAGTTCCCAGTAGATCCCATCCGGCCTGATTTCGATCAATCGCGATGTACTTCCGGGGGCTGGTGCCGCATTCTTTGGGGGTATCCATTTTGACAGATCGGTTTTAATGTCATTGAATTCTGGGTTACCAGCCAGATTTTGCCACTCGTTTGGATCCACTCGCTCATCATAAAGTTCTTCGGAACCGTCAGCATATTTGATGTATCGCCAGTTTGTAGTTCTGACAGAATGATTGCCGGGCCCGTGAGTTGTGATGGAGGGTTTTAATCGTGGTGTGGCAGCATGTTGTAATTGAGGAACAAGGCTTGTCCCTTCGAGATTTGGTCGGGCAGGTAAACCGGCAAGTTCAAGCAGGGTTGGATAAATATCGAGCAGTTCCGCAGGTTCGCTGGTTCTTGAGGATGGTGTGATTCCCGGACCAGCCCAGATCAAAGGAACACGAGTGGAGCGTTCCCAAAGCGTGTTTTTCCCGGTGATACCTTTTTCACCTAGATGCCAGCCGTGGTCTGACCATAATACAATCATGGTATTTTGAGAGAGGTTTTTACGATCAATTTCATCGAGAACACGGCCGAGTTGGGCGTCCATGAAGCTGATGGATGCGAGGTAGCTACGGACCAGGTTTTTCCATTGATTTTCGCGATTGAGCCAGGACAGACGCGGTTCAGGGAGTGACCAGTGGAGATAATCGGCGAATTTTGGGAGGTCGATTCGATCGTCAGTTTTGACAGGTGGCAGTTGCAACTGATTTTCAGGATAAAGATCAAACCATTTTTGGGGAACGAGGCATGGAACATGAGGGCGACGAAATCCGACACCGAGAAAAAATGGCTGGGGTAAATCCGATTTCAATTGATGGATGGCCCAGTCGGCCACTTTATAGTCTTCCAACTCCGAGTCATCGGTCGGAAAAACACCCCAATCGACAGCGGGCATAGTGGATGGAGTTTTGACCAGCTTCATGGGCGGTAGTGGGCCATGCGAGCCATGTCGGCCCCAGACGTCAAATTCCGTACCGGGTTTTCTGCCATCGGCTTCGGGATAGGCATCGTGCCAGATTTTGCCGGTGGTGATAGTCTGATATCCGCCAGCGGCCAGTGCCTGTGGGAGGCTGACGACATCTTTGAAACCCGGCACTTTGCGGATGCTTGGTTCTAAAGCATAGACGCCGGTTGTGGTTGGCCGAAGGCCAGTTAATACGCTGGTTCGGGAAGGGTTGCAGAGTGGAGATTGGCAGTGGGCGTTGGTAAAGACGGTTCCTCGAGCGGCCAGTCGATTGAAATTCGGTGTTTTGACTTGTGGGTGGCCGCCTAGAGGTTCGACCCAGTCGTTAAGATCATCGACTGCGATCATCAGGATGTTAGGGCTTTTTGACGAATCTCTTGGTAATTCAGAACTGGAAACGGTTTGAAAACCGCTTGCGACGATTGCAAAGATTGCAAATCGAAGCCTGAGATACGAGATTGGGAGAGTCGATTTATGCATGACAGGTTGGCCAGATATTCTTACAGGTGAGGGAGATCTGTTTTAATATAAAGAAGTCCACTTGGTTATGGAAGACTTATCCCTTCAAAAAATTTTGAAATTCGATACTCATTCAGAAAAGTTATAAAAAAAGGGCAGCAGATTGAGAAAAATCTGGTGCCCTTTTTTCTTGAATTGAGGCAGGTGGTTATTAGAATCGTAGGAAAATCTTGTGTTTGTAGAGGAATCTTGCGTAGAGGAATACAAACGATAGTCCGACGATGACGAGCAGGAGCGAGCCAGCTCCGGTGGCGACATTCAAGTCAACCCAGGCTTTGACATCTCCACCCACGAAACGTTCCGCGAGTTTGCCGAATCCGAGTAGGTTTGAGGTGAGGTAGAGGGTGATTGCATTTGAACCGATCCAGACAAAAGGCCAGGCCCACGATTTGAAGCCGATGACTTCAATGATGAGGTAAAACAGGCCTAGGAGGGCCATGCTGAACCCGCCGGCGACGAGGACAAATGAGCTGGTCCAGATTTTCTTGATGATGGGAAAAGTTTCGTTCCATTGGAAGCCGATGGCGGCCAGAGCCAGGCCTAGAGCGATTAAGATCAGGGCTTTGAAGACGGGTTTCATTTGGCCTTCACGGAGCAAAAGGCCGGCAAGAATCCCAAGCATGGCGGATCCGATGGCCGGAATCATGCTGAGAATTCCTTCGGGATCGAAATAGGTGTCATATTTTCGACCTGGGAGGAGTCGCCAGTCGATGTAATTGACAAGGTTGTAGCCTTTTTCGAATTTGCCGGAAGTTGTGGTGGTCACTTGGGCCAGAATTGCGGAAGGCTCGCTGCTACCGGCCTTTGCGATCAATGGTTCGAGCGATTCTTTGGTAAGGCGAACGTCAGGGATTGGCACAAAAGTGAGAAGGGCCCAATATCCGAGAAGGATACCGAGGGTGATTCCGACCAGTGTTTTAGGTCGTTTTGGCCCGACCAGCAGGAAGATGGTGGCTGCACCGCCGTAACCGATTGCGATCCGCTGGAGCACACCCAGAACACGGATATTCGGCCAGAGGTTGCTCATTCCGCCTGAATAAAAAATACCACAGAGGAATAATAAGATCGTGCGAATAATCACGCGCTGAAAGGCTTTGCCGCGACCACCGGTTTCATAGGCTTTGGAGAGCGAATAGACGGTAGAGACGCCTGCCATGAAGACGAACAGGGGGAAGATCATGTCATAGAAATGAAATCCGGCCCATTCAACGTGAGAAAGTTGGTTGGAGACGGTTTCCGTGACAGGATTTTTGTCCATTTTGTCGAGTGCGCGGGCGAGTGAGTCGCCACCGAGAATCCAGAACATATCAAACCCGCGGAGTGCATCGAGGGCCATTAAGCGGCTGGTTTTGGGATTTGGGGCGTTGTCCGCCGCATCCGAAATGGATTCAAGCAGTGCGGCTGAAGGTGGGTTGTCTGGCGTTGGTATGGCTTCGAGGTTCATTTTCTACATATTCCTGCGAGTCGAAGATTTTGGACAGCTCCATAGAGAGACGGCAAGTCTGTGGGCTGGTGGTTGACCATTAGTATGACCTCAGGGATGAATCACAGTCCAGAGATTTCCGGTAGACAAGTTCTTGAGGGCTCAGTAGAAGTCGGTTAGGATTCAGGAATCTTTCCGGACCGTGATTAAAGGTCTTGAAAAGCCTCTCCCGAAAAAAAAAAGGAATCGGAAAACAATGATCACTCGCCGCGACCTCGTTCAAACCATTGGCTTGGGTATAGTTGCTGTTCAAGTCGCAGAAAATCAGGCAGAAGCTGCTGAGGGCGAGGTGATCACACTTTGGCCTGGCGAGGCTCCGGGCGAGAAGGCTGGGGAGGTGGGTGAAGAGGGACTGATGGAGCCTCTGCCGAATCAGAAGCAGGTCAAAAGACGGACAAATGTGACGAAGCCACGCATGACCGTGCACGAGCCCAAGGGCGATAAGCGGACCGATGCGGCTGTGATTATTTTTCCGGGCGGTGCTTATAACATTTTAGCGGATGAGCATGAAGGTACGATGGTGGCCGACTGGCTGAACGGGCTGGGAATTACGGCGTTTGTGCTGCGATACCGCGTTCCGCGACGTAAGGGCAAGCCGATGTATGAGCCGGCTTTGCAGGATGCTCAGAGAGCGATTCGATTGGTGCGTCAAAATGCAGCCAAGTGGAAAATCAATCCTGACAAAATCGGAGTGATTGGCTTTTCAGCGGGCGGTCACCTGGGGGCCATGGCTTCGACAGCTTATGATCGCGCGATGTATCCATCTGTGGATGCTGCGGACAAGCTCTCAGCCAAGCCTAATGCCTCGATATTGATTTATCCTGCGTATCTGGCAGAGAAGGGCGCCCTGGTTGAAGATGTGAAGATCACAAAGGATACACCAGCGGCGTTTCTGGTGCATGCTCACAATGATCCATTGTCCTCAGAATCAAGCGTTTACTACTATCTGGCCTTGAAGAAGTTTGGGACACCTGCTGAGCTGCATGTTTACACCAAGGGTGGGCATGGCTACGGGATGATGGATGATGGTCTGCCGACCAACCAGTGGCCGGCCCGCTGCGGTGAGTGGCTGAAAGTCATGGGCTGGCTGAGCTGATCATTCCAAAAGTCAATCTGGGCGATCATAAAAGATCGCCCGGATTTGATTACGGTTTACTTACGAATGGCAACTCGCCCGTTTGCGAATTTCGTCAAATGTGGCTTCGTTTTGTAATTTCCCATCGACATAAACTGTCTGTAAAACACTGTCAGGACTCTGATTGAGCGAATCCGGAATGGTGATGGTCTGGAATTCTCCATTTGTATTTCGGATCAGATCCTGGCGACCGGCTTTCGACCATTTGCCCTTATCGCTGACAGGTTCTTTGCGAATCGGAATGCGTTTGCCGTCAATGGTTGCTTCGCAGACTTTGTAGGCGAATTTCTGGGTATCGCGATTCACCTTCTGCAGTAGTGCCCCGCCCATTCCGAACACGACATTCGAGGCTGAATATCCTGCGTTTAAGACAGTATCCAGAATCTCCTGGATGGTATTCAGATCAATTCCATCGCCTTGGATCACCCGAACGTGGTTCAGCAATTTAAATCCTTTGGAATTGAGATGGTGACCAAAGGCATGGTCTAATTTATTCAGAGCGCCAAGCACTTGCTCGACAGGGTCGCCTGAGTCAACACGAATGACAATCGTGGCGCCAGATTCGATGACTTTTGTTTTTAACTTCTGGCCCCAGATATGGGCGATGGCGTGGTCGATATCGTAACTGTCGCTGACCACGGCGATGATTGAGCCAGGCTTGGCGAAATGATCGAGCATGGATTGATAGGCCTCGGTCTCGCGGTTGCGGCCCCAGCTTGTCATTGTGGAATGTTCGGCGGCGGGAATGGAGTAGCCTGCCATGGGGCATCCGTAAAACTCTCGGGCAGCGACAAGTGCGGCGACTGTATCGGTGCCTTGAAAGTTCACGAGGTGAGCCATGCCGCCGAGCATGGCTGATTCTCGGCTTGAGACTCCTCTGGCGCCGAAGTCGTGAAGTTTGAATGGGATTTCGGACGCAGGGTCATCGGCGGATTGTATTAAGGCCGTTTCGATAATCTTTCGGGCATTCAACGATAAAGTGGCCACGGTGACAGGATACCAGACACGCAGGATCATGGTTTCCAGATAAGTGACAACCCAGGGCAGGGCAGGGTCGGTGGATTCAACGGTCATCAGAACGTTGTGGGTGGGAACCAGAGTGCCTTCAGGAACGGCTCTGATCCTTACGGGCCAGTGACCCTGGTGGAGATTCACGATGCGTTCAAAGCCGGCTTTGGCGAATGGGAGACCGTGTTGGGCGAAGATTTCGGCTGCTTCGGAAATATTTTCGGCGGTGATGGGCTGGATGAGTTGCGATTTGAGGATAGCCTGAAGGCCGAAGAAAAGTGTTTGCTGGAAGAGTCCGCCGCGGCTTTCGAGGTAAGCGAATAGGCTGGTGGTGGAGGGCGGATATTGGAGGAAGTGCGAGGCTTTGTAGCTGTCGGTATCGAGAATCGGGTTGAACGTGTTGTTTTGCATAGAGTTACGAGCGATGATGGGCTGGTTTTACCACTGTGGATTGTCGACAATCTGATTGAGATAAGTTAACCGGAACCGGCAGTCTTTAGCGAGTGCAGGTATGAAAATTCGAGAAAAAGCCAAAAATAATGGGGTTGGGACTTGTCATAGGGCCACAATTGTGATTAAAGAGAGTATATACCTCATAAAAATGAGGTACAAGCCGGCTTTTGATCGAGCCGCACACATCTGCAGAAGCCCTCCCCTTTGAAGGATTGAAAAAAATGATGATTCACCGACGTTTACTTGGCCAGATGCTTGGCATGGCCTTTTGCCTGATGATTGGCGGGACTTTGTCCGCTCAGGAGTTATGGGTCAAGTATCCTGGTGGGGAAGGGCCTGGCAAGGGCAAGAAAGTGGTTCTGATCAGTGGAGACGATGAATATCGTTCCGAAGAGTCGATGCCTCAAATGGGCAGGATTCTTTCAGAACGCCACGGATTTGATTGTACGGTCCTGTTTCCGGTCGATCCGAAAAATGGGACGATTGACCCAAGCGTGAACAACAACATCCCTGGTCTGGAATCTCTGAAGGACGCCGATCTGGTGATCATGTGCCTGCGGTTCCGGAACCTGCCGGACGACCAGATGCAGCATGTGGTGGATTATGTCGAAAGCGGAAGGCCGATCATCGCTCTTCGCACATCGACCCACGCCTTTAATATCAAGGCTGGTGGGAAGCACTCGAAGTATTCCTGGAACGACAAAAAAGAGTGGGACGGTGGTTTTGGCCGCCAGGTGCTGGGCGAAACGTGGATCAGCCACCATGGCCATCACGGCGTTCAGGCCACTCGGGGCATCTTTGCACCTGGTCAGGAAGAGAATGTGCTTTTGAAGGGCATCAAATCCGGCGAAATTTTCGTGCCGACCGACGTTTATGGAGTCACCATTCCGTTGCCCGGCGACAGCAAGCCTTTGATTCTGGGCGAAGTGGCTGTGGGGATGAATCCTGAGGACAAGGCTCTGGAAGGCCCGAAGAACAATCCGATGATGCCTGTGGCCTGGACAAAGACTTACAAGACGGCTTCTGGCAAGAATTCAAAGATTTTCACCACAACCATGGGTGCCAGTCAGGACTTCTCCAACGAAGCTCTCCGGCGCCTGATTGTGAACGCCTCATATTGGGCTTCAGGGCTTGAAAACAAGATCCCTGACAAGGCTGATGTGGCGATTGTGGGTGAGTACAAGCCGACGAAATATTCGTTCAATGGCTTCACCAAAGGGAAAAAACCAGTCGATTTTGCGCTGAAGCCTTGAAAATCAGTGAAATCGTCGCATACCATAAGATATCTCAGGTGCTCTAGTCGCCGTCCTGAGACTTCTTGAATCACTGTTGGTAAGTCCCGGTTGATCCCGGGCAAGTCGTACAGAACGGACGCTATCGGGTGAAACCGATTGGCGTCCGTTCTGTTTATATCGCGTTAAAATTAGCCAGTGCCCATTCAAGCGGGTGCAAAGTAGGGTGGGGTGAAGCCCACCCTCTTCCAGGGTGAATCATCAATTATCGAGACAAACCCGTTTCGTAATAATGCTTTAACCCAATTGATAGAAAGCAGTTGCAAAGTAGGGTGGGGTGAAGCCCACCTTCTTCTAGAGTGGGCACTGGATAGCTTAGGAACAGGCGAGAAATAACTTCCGGTTTTTGGGTGATTGGACTCCAGAGGAGACAGCAATTAATAGGCATGTCCGAAGGACATCAACAGCCCTAACCAACCACCCTCCTTCGTCTGGGCTCCAGAGGAGACAGCTATTACTAGGCATGTCCTCTGGACATC
>Ga0208720_1000128_pt1 | contig 19778 bp, 12 predicted proteins | sample LakMenEpi20Apr10_FD_150716 | JGI IMG/M metagenome (GOLD analysis project Ga0208720, IMG submission 150716) | Freshwater microbial communities from Lake Mendota, WI - 20APR2010 deep hole epilimnion (SPAdes) | ecosystem: Environmental > Aquatic > Freshwater > Lake > Epilimnion/Euphotic zone ...
TCAGTTACGGCCAGTCCGCACCATCCGCCAAGGTCTGGAATGATCAGCAGAAGCCTGTTGCAGAATCCATTGAGCGATATACGGCTGCTTTTAACAAAGCGGATACGAAATTGCTGACCAGTTTTTTTTGCGACGACGCCAGGCTGGTGACTGTGGACGGCGAAATCTATGAAGGTCGCGACGCGATTCTGGGCCTCTTTACCGAAGGTTTTGCAGGGAACCCCGGTTTGAAGATGACGAATGATGTTAGAAACATCCGTCTTGTGAATGAAGGGGTTGCGATCGAAGAAGGCTTCAGCGTGACCACCACCGAGATGGACAAAAAGCCATCGACCGTGGCCTATCATGTGGTGCATGTGAAGCGTGATGACAAGTGGCAGATGTTTGACATTTTTGAAACAGCGCCGGTTGAGGATCCCGCATCGGAATGGCACACAGAGAAACTGGCGGCTCTGGACTCGATTGTCGGTGAATGGGTTGAGGAAACAGAGGCGGCCACAGTTCGTCACATCGTGCGATGGTCTCCAAGCCACCGTTATTTGCTGATCGACTATCTGGCAGAATCTGGTTCAGGCAAGGCTGTTACCGTTTCGACGCAACGTGTGGGCTGGGATCGAAAATCGAAGTCGATCCGGTCGTGGCTGTTTGAAGAAGATGGTGGTCATGGAACGGCCGTTTGGACACCTGAGCCCGTGGGTAAAGGCTGGAAACTAAAGGGCGAGGCGGTTCTTGCAGACGGCCGCATCGTGACGGGGACGACCGTGATGGATGCCACCAGGCCTGGCCAGATCCAGATTCGCAGCTATGATCGGACAGCGGACGGTGAGCAAATTGAGGATGCAACAATCCGGACCCTTGTCCGCAAGCCACCTGCAAAGCCATCAGTCAAAAAATAAGAGACGGGAACAGATGAGATTTCACGGCCCTTCGAATTGGCTTCGAAGTGGTTGAAACTGGCATTATCCGGAACATTTGCGGCAAATTAACGAGGAAGCGATCATGCAGATCAGTTCACGAATCATACGGTCGGCGGTTTTATCCCTTACCATTCTCGGCATCGCCATGCCTGAAGCACACGCATTTCGTGGAGGTGGAGGTTTCCGTGGAGGTGGAGGCGGGGGAGGCGGTTACCGTGGCGGCGGCAGTGTAGGCGGCGGCGGTTATCGTGGTGGTGGTGGAGGTGCCATGGCGCGACCGAGTTACAGCGGTGGTGGAGGGGGAGCGGCTCGATCCAGTTTTGGTGGAGCTGGAGGTGGTGCTGAACGCTCTTTCAGGCCATCCGAAGGTGCTCGCCCAACTGCTGGGGCTGGTGGTGCAGGGATGGCGAATCGTGGTGGAGCTGGCGAGTTTGGGAGAGGTGGAGCAGGTGAATTGGGACGGGGTGGAGACACGCATCCGGACTTTGGCCAGAAGCCTCCGTGGGATGGTGGAGGGGCCGGCCGGAACGTGAATCCAGGGAACCGTGGAAACCTGAATAACAACACGGCGAATCGCGGCAACTTTGACAATAACAATGTCAATCGCAACAACTTCAATAATAACAACGTCAACCGGAACAACTTCAATAACAATTCCGTCAACCGGAATAATTTCAATAACAACAACTTCAACCGGAACAATTTCAATAACAATAACTTTAATCGCAATAACTTCAACAACTGGGGCACGAATCGTGCTGGTGGTTGGGGATATCGTGCAGGATACGGTTACAGGCCAAATTACTGGGGCAATCATGGGAACTGGTATAACGGCTATTGGGGCTGGCACCGGCCGATGATCAATAATTTCTACGGCGGATACGGCATGGGCGGGTTCGGCTGGGGCATGGGCACTGGCCTTTTGATGGGCGGCCTGAGCGGCTGGGCACTTGGTTCGAGCCTGAACAATTGGGGGTACATGCCTTACAGCAATCCTTATTATGTACCTACAAATACAGTGGTTGTGTCGCAGCCTGTGTATGTGGACGGAGCCTCTCAGCCGACTTACACCCAGTCCAGCTATAACTATTCCGAGCCGATCAATACGGAGGCACCCACGCCAGATCAAGCGGTTTCGGATCAGGCCCTGGCGACATTTGATCAGGCACGCAACGACTATATGGCGGCCAATTATCAGGCGGCTTTGACAGGTGTAGAGAAGGCCATCGGGCAGCTTCCGAACGATGCTGTTCTGCACGAATTCCGTGCCCTGACGTTGTTTGCGATGGGCCGATTCGGCGATGCGGCATCGACACTTTATCCCGTGCTTTCGATTCAGCCGGGGATGGATTGGACATCACTTTCAAGCCTGTACCCAGATATCAACACATATACGACTCAACTGAGAGCACTTGAAGCGGATCGCGATGCGAATCCGAACAGCTCGGCTGACCTGTTCCTGCTGGGATATCTCTATTCGTCGATGGGATATAAGGATCAGGCTGCAAATGAGCTGACAAAACTGGTGGCACTTCAGCCCAAGGATACACTTTCAGCTGGCCTTCTGAAAGCAATCCAGAATTCTGACAAGCCCGCGCCCGATACGGCCACGGCGGCTGCAAACACGGTGGATGCTGCAAACAGCCCTGATAACAGCAAGCCGCAATCGCCGATGAATCCAGTTCCGGCAACACTTTTGACAGGGACTTGGTCAGCCAAGCCTGACGAGACTCGAACGATTGCATTAACATTCGAGCCTGACTCGAAATTTACCTGGAGCTTCAATCAGCCAAACGGGCCTGCCCATACGTTCAAAGGAACTTACACGTATGCAGAAGGGGTTCTGACGCTGGTTTCGAACCAGAACGGACAGGTCATGGTCGGCCGGTTGGACAAATCTTCTGATGCGGAATTTGAATTCAACCTGGTCGGAGCAGGGCAGGGTGATCCTGGTCTTGATTTCAAAAAGAATTGAAACTTGACTTTGAAAATGGATTTAATAAAAATGGCCCGGCTTGAAAAAGCCGGGCTTTTTGATTGAAATTTCGCAGAAGAATTATTCGGCGGCCTTTTTGACAGGATCAGGACGCTTTGGAATTTCGTCGTAGCCTGGCAGAACGGTTTTCACATCAGCCTTGGTGGAGCCTTCAGCCTCACCCAGAATGAACTTCAGGCCGCCTGAAAGCAGGTTCTTGTAGTGGGCATTGGCCCAAACATCTTCACGGTGTCCCATGGAGGTATAGAAAACGCGGCCTTTGCCGTGCTGGCGCGACCAGGTTTGTGGGAAGTTGGCCCGGTTGTATTCCCAGCCTTTCATGCCGTTGGTGACCTGGGCATAGATGACGTGCATGTCGTCAGCGAGGTTGATGAGTGAATACCATTCATCGTTGATTTCAAATTCGTGGTGGCCGAACCCATCAGCACCTGGGAATTTGTGATCCTTGACAAGCAGTTTGGCAACTTGCTGAGGGCCGTGAGAGATGAACTCTCCGCCAATGAGTTGAATGAACGGATCGTTTTTGCCCATTCCGCGGTGGTGGCCGAAGGTGTCGGTGGCACAGTGCATGCCCATGAAGCCTTTGCCGCCGGAAATGGCTGCGTAAAGGGCTTCTTCACCCTTGGCAGACATGGCTGGCTGCTTGTCGGTACCAGTTTTGGTGAGGTCGCCGGTGGTTTCGAAGGCGAAGGCATCCCACTGGCCAATCTGATCAGGCTCGAACATTCGGCCGTCTTTGCTGCAAGTCACTTCAAGGCCGAGACTTTTGCCGATCTCTGTAAAGATTTTATCGGCATGGGATGGCTCGCCGTTAGGGCCGAGCTTGATCACGGAATGCTCAAATCCGGAGCTTTTTGTGAAGAACAGGACTTTTTTGCCTGCCAAAGCAGATCGGCCGACGGAGGCACCAGCGGCCAGGCCGGCCATTCCGAGGGCAGAAGATTGGAGGAAGCTGCGTCGATCCATAGACATATCAGGAAATCTCCCGGGTGGGGTGTGTGGAATGTGGCAGAGGAAGGCGACCTTCAGGAGCCAGTCCATCTGGGAGGTTCCATCCCAAATCATGACTGACAAGCGCGAGTCGCCCACTCTGAGGTCACACCTAAATTGACGCAAAAGTGCGATTCAATCAAGTCAGAACTATCGAAATCTTCAAGATTGACCTGTCGGCTTGTTGGAAAGTCAGTGGAGAACATGAAGAATCCATGCCACGAGCGTGCTTCATTGGGGCCTCTATACCCCTCTCATTCTGAAATCTGGAGTTTTAGTCTGAGATATGAGGCGGAGCCCAACGGCGATTCATCATCTTTAAATGGATAACATGTAATGGCCATGTCCCCTGAAATGGTGGGGCTTTTGTCTGAACTGTAAAACCTTGTCTGGTAATGGGATGCCCGTGGCCTGGGCTCGCAATTTCCTGTGGAATCATATCCACAAAAAAGCCCAGCTCGACGATCGTCTCAAGCTGGGGCTTTTTTTCTACGAATCTGAATCCTGAGTCGATTATTTGTCGTCAGGGTTCAGGAAGTTGAATACAGCACCCGCTGCAAACCCTCCGGCGAGATCAGCAATGATATGAAGCCAGATCGAAGGCAGGTGGATGGCTCCCATGAGACCGGCGCCGATGGCAACGGCTGGATTAAACGCACCACCGGAGATCGACCCGACAGCAAAGGCGCCTGACAGAACGGTGAAGCCAATAGCCAGACCATAGAATGAATTTCCAGCAGTGCCTTTGGCTGTAGCCACATTCAGCACAACATAAGCCAGTGCAAAGGTATAGAGGAATTCAGCCAGGCCGGCTGCAGGGATATTTGCCGGAGCAACAGCGGAACCACCACCACCTTTAAGGAACATGGCGATAAAGGCCGCTGCAACAGCGCCGATGGCTTGGGCGGCCCAATAGGCTGGCAATTCGGCTTTGGGGTGACGGCCCCGGACGGTCAGTGCCAGTGTCACGGCTGGGTTGTAGTGAGCGCCAGAGAGATGGCCGCCAGCATAAACCATGACCATAAGGGCACTTCCGATGGCGATTGGAGGAATCACGCCATCGTTCTTGCCGAGAACGGTACAGCCAATTGTCAGAACAAGAAAGAAGGTGCCGATGGCTTCGCAAACAAGCTTACGTTGAAGCATCACAAAAAGACTCCGTGAATTCCGAAAGTGGTTTGATTGTGCAAATATGTCGTATATTTGTCACATGATGAGAGGATAATGTATTTTCGTGGCCGTAGAAAACCATATAGGTCAATTTTTTCTCGGAATTCCGCATTTTCTACGGTTTATGATGCCTGTCAGAAATTTTTTAAAAACTTGTCCACTTGTCGAATGCCTCGATCTCTCACATTCTAAATTTATCAGAAGGTCAAATCATCGGAGGCATTTCAGTCATGGCTTCTCAAAGGCGGTTGATTGTTGGAATCAGCGGAGCGTCTGGTATCGACCTCGGTGTGCGATTGCTCGAACTCCTGAGCAAAACGGATGTTGAAACGCATCTGATCCTTTCCAAAGCTGCAGATTTGACCAGGTCGCTGGAGTCCAGCCACACCAGTGAATCCATCAGGAATCTGGCGAAAGTCGTTCACCCAGTTGGAGATGTGGCGGCCAGTATTTCCAGTGGATCATTCCGGACCATGGGCATGATTATCGCCCCCTGTTCCGTCAAAACGCTGGCAGAGGTCGCAACTGGAGTGACCTCAAGCCTGATGAGCCGAGCTGCGGATGTCGTGCTTAAAGAACGCAGACGACTGGTTTTAATGGTGCGTGAATCGCCCTTGAATCTGATTCATCTACGAAACATGACCACCGCAACAGAGGCTGGCGCCATTATCATGCCACCAGTCCCTGCGTACTACACCGGTACTACGACAGTTGAGGGGATGCTGACCCAGACTGCCGCCAGAGCCCTCGACTTGTTCGATATTGAAATTGACGATCTCAAAAGATGGGGCGAAGGCAACTCTTGAATCGTCACTGAATTAAGGGCTTACTTTGGCTTCCGATGGAATTGCAGACCTGATGATCGTTAAGTCTGTGGGCTGATCTGTCGCTAAAACGGTTCGGCTTTTCAAAGCAGGCAGGATTTCTGAAACCGTGTCAAGCCAAAGTGTCTTGGCAGTTTGCATAAAACCAGTTCGCTGGGCCTGCTTTAAGATCCCCTTGAATCGTCGGGATTCAGATTCCGCCAGCGACTTCGTGACAGAGCCATTCGTCTCCGCCTCGGACTTGATTTTTGCCACCTCGCTTGTGGTTTGAATTCGATTCGACTCGGCTTGTGTTCTGGCTTTTGCCACTCTTCCAGCGGCTTCATTCACAGCCGATTGAGCAGACTCAAACGACTCTTGAACCTCTTTCAATGGAGCAACTTCCGACCAGTTCGCACCCGTGATCCGGATCCCGAGCGAGAGCTGGTCGCACTCTCTTTGAAGGTGTTCGCGAAATTGCTGGTCAATCGCACCTCGGCGAGGCCCGAGAAGGTCGTTTACAGATGCGTTTGTCAGGACAGTCACCAACGACGATTCAGACAGTTTTAGAAGCTGTTCGTCGATCAGCGAAAGCCCGGTCCGGGCAATCTCCAGTGGGTCACCGACTCGATAATCGACTCTCAAAGCAATGTTCAAAAGATTTTCATCGCCGGTCAGGTACTCGTTTTTCTGTGATCCAAGTCTCTCGTTTGTAATGCTTTCCAGAAGAATCTGGCGGGTTTGCTCCACCGGTATCATACGGACTTCACCGAGGGGCCAGGGAGATCCCAAATGGATCCCTGGGAGTATCAGGTCTGGTCGGATCGCTCCGAATCGGACTGCGACACCCCGATATCCGGCAGGAACATTCCAAGTGCTTGCATATACGATGATTCCAGCAAGGATTGCAAGCAGGATCAGGCTAGCTCTAAATCGGCTTGGGAGAAGATTCACTTCGGTTTCTCCAGCAATTCAGGGCGGATTCTTGGAGCCAATGGAGACGGAGAGATTGGCTCAGGGGCTGGTCCAACGCCAGGTGGAGGTGGCGAATCGCCTGCAAAGTCGATGGATGGCCCTTGCCATAAAAGTTTCCATAAAGGGCTACCACTCGAGAGGATTACCGTTGTTTTCTGATCGGCCAAAGCACGATAGGTTTCGAGCATTCGTACAAGTTCATACAGCTTCGGATCTTGTGCATGAGCTTCGTTCAAAATTCCAAGTGCTTCGGCTTCAGCCGCTGATCGAATCGAATCAGCTTCGGATCGGGCCTTCGCAAGCTCGGTTTCCCGATCACGATTGGCCTGTGCTAAAGTGCTGTCAGACTTGGCTTTGGACTCGGCCCGGATGCGGCTCGCCACCTGAGCACGCTCGGCTCTGATCTGATCAAAAATGGCGGGCCTGATCTCAGTTGGATAAGCAATCTGCCGAACCAGAACACTGGAAATTTCAATCCCGAATGCCGCTTTGACTGAAGCGTTCAAATCGCTCGCAATCATTCGGCCTAACGCATCAGGGCCCTTACGTTTAGGGTTTGTCGAAATGATATCGGCAAGCTCAGTTTTAGCAAAAAGCTGGGCTGCCTGAGCGGTTGCACGCTCGGAAAGTCTAGCTTGTGCTTCAGCAGGCGATAAGACCGTCTCCATGAACCTTTTAGAGTCAGAAACCCGCCAGACAATGGCGAGTCCAATTTCAAGGTTCTTTTTGTCTGAAGTAATTATCTCCGTTGGGCTTAGTGTGGATACGTGGGAGCGGCGATCCACTCGTACGATGCCTTCCCAAGGCGCTTTCAGCTTCAACCCCGCTTGTCCAGGAGCGGCTCCAACGCTTCTCATGATTCGCCCAAACTGAGTAACCAGAACCTCTTCCGTCTCGCTACAGACGAAAAAACATCGGCTGATCGCCCAACAACTGACCGCCAAAACCAATCCTGCAAATATGAGCCGTTTCAAGGTTTGGTCCCCGGTTTCGTCGTGGTCTGGGCGGGGATCGAATCCCCCGGTCTTTGAATATTTTCTGATGATTTTGAGTTGTCGAAGGCGCTGAACGAGACCGGTGATTCTGGCATGATGAGGTGCCGTTTGGGGGCATTCGTGCCGTAAATGTCACCAGCAGGTGTGTCCAGTAGAACTTTCGGCTGATTTCTCAGCACCTCAGCCAACTGGGTCCAGAACATCCTGTGGTCACTCAGGTTAGGGTGTCCAAGACGGGCTTTGACCAACGACTCGAATGTCATCTTTCGGCTCTTCGCACTGAGCCTGATTCTCTCGGCGTCGGTTCGCGAATCGCCTTGTAGACGTTCGACTTCTGCGCTGGTCTCAGTTTTCAGAAGTTCTTGGCTGGTCAATGTTTCAATCGCAATTCGTTCAGCCTCGCGCAAGGCTCTGGCCGAATCTCGCCAACTGCCCAGAACGGACCAGGGCGGCTGAACGCGTTCGACAACCAGAATCAGGTCGGAAAGAACTAGCCCTTCTGATTTTAGCTGCTCTTTCACAGAAATTTCAGCCTTTTCCAGCAAGACCTTTCGGCGATCCGTCATCAAATCGTCAAGGGTTGCTCCAGCGACGAATTGCCGAAGAGTCGCTTCGGCAGTAGCAGAGACTCTCGAAGTTGGATCCTCAGAAGACTTTACCAGCCTCGCCAGATTTTCAGGTGATGCTTCAGGCCTGGCTTGAAGGTTGACTGTCATCTCGACGAATTGGCCATCACCGGTCAGCCAAAGTTCACTCGGAGTGGCCTCTGGATCGACATTCGACCAGCCACCGTTTTGATTCACAGGAACACTGACCGGCAACTCTCTACCGATCTTGGCTGACCACCACCGATAAGGCTCAAGCTGAAAGGCTTCCTCAAGTGGCCACGGCCGACCCAGATAGAGCCCAGGTTGAGCGATCCCTAGAAATTTGCCTGATCGGAATCGAACCAGAACCTGATTCTGCTTAACAACATAAACACCTGATGCAGAAAGAATTAGGGTTGCCAGAAGCAGGGTCGTGATGCCAAGAACTCTTGGTCCGGGAATGGCCTCAGCGAATCTTCTGGCCCATTGGCCCAAAGTGTGGTCAATTTGTTCGAGCAGATGTTCCGCACGATGCGAAATTGCGTCGCCTCGGAGCTGATCGAAAGCCAGTATTCTAAGAGCGTTACAGAGGACAGCCAGTGATCCGATCTGGTGAAAAATCGCCGCTCCAACAGGCGATAAAATCCCAAGACCTGCCAGCATTACGGCCAGCCCATTAAGACCGAATGCAAACCAGAGAATGTTTTGGCGAAGGATTTTCACAGCCGCCTGCGAAACTTCCCGAGCACGGACAAGCGACCGTAAAGGGTCGTGCATCAAGATGATATCGCCTGCCTCAGCCGCTAGATTCGCCCCCACTTTTGAGACCGCCAGGCCAACTCGCGAAACGGCCAGAGCAGGGGCGTCGTTGATCCCATCTCCCACCATCGCCACGATTCGGCCTGCAACCAGCCGATCCTGAATCCAGCCTGCCTTTGCCGTCGGTGTCATCTCACTCAAAACCTGCTTCACATGCACCTTCCGGCCCACTCGATTCGCTGCTCCAGAACGATCGCCTGTGAGGATCGCAATTTCTGTAAAACCAAGATGCTTAAGATCATGCACCATGTCATGAGCTTCTGGACGGACAGGATCCGAGAGCGAAATCAAGGCCTCGATCCGACCATTGATCGCGACCAGCAGGGGCGTCTCGCCCTGCTCATCACAAGTCATAAGGCGTGTATTGGCAGAGTCGTTCACTGAAATACCGTGATCCGTCATCAGCCGAACATTGCCGATCAGAACTTCGCATGTCTCCGTCTGGCCAGGCTGACGAACACGGCCGGAAACACCTGCTCCAGGATGAGTTACAGAATCAGCGAGCTCCCAGCTGATAGCCGGTAAATCGACATTTAGACCCGTCACAACGGCTTTTGCCAATGGGTGAGGGCTAGTCCGTTCCACAGCCACGATCATGGACGATAAATCGGCGCGGGAAAGAAATTCTGGGAATGCGCGTTCAGTGTCGTGGCCATCAATCAGCTCAAGATAGGAAAGCGTTGGCTGACCAAGAGTTAACGTACCTGTTTTGTCGAACACCAGAGTGTCGCAAAGTGCAAGTTGCTCAATCGCCGCGCCGCTTTTGACAAGCACCCCTCGGCGAGCCAAAGTGGCCCATGCCGCCAGAATGGTCGCAGGTGTGGCTAAAACGAGAGGGCAAGGGCAGGCCACCACCAGAACGGCCACGGCACGCAACCATCGGTCTGGCCAGTTCATCGCAAAACCAGCGATAAGTGTAATTAAGGCCGCAGTTTCCACCGCTGGCAAAAAATATCGGGCATAGCGATCCGCCATGCGTTCCAGCTTGGCTTTTTTGGTCTGAGCCTTGGTCATCAGCTTCACGACCTGGCCAAGTGTCGACTCCAGCCCGACTCGATCCGCCCTGATTTCAAGACGTCCAAACTGGTTAATCTGGCCGCAAGCCACACGGTCGTTTAAGGATACGTCGAGAGGGATGCTTTCGCCGGTGAGCGACGATGCGTCAACACTCGACCTCCCGGACTCCACCACTCCATCCACAGGGATCATCTGGCCAGCGTCAACAGCCACAAGTTCGCCCACAACCACTGATCCAGCAGGTACTTCTATCCAGGATTCATTCCGCTTGACCCAAGCTTTTTCAGGAGCCTGTTCGATCAACTTCCCGATCGCTCGTCGGGCCCTTTGATAGGCCACATCTTCAAGCCATTCGCCAACCAGCGAAATAAACACAACCTCCGCTGCTACAAAGTCTTCCCTTAAAAAAAGAGCCGCCAGAGCCGCTTGGGCAAGTGCCAGATCGGCCCCGATTCGCCCCTCAAGCAAGTTTTCGAGAACTCCATGGCAGGTCCAGATTGTTCCAAGAATCGCCCCCCAGCGGGCTGGCGACCACCATCCGTGATAAGTTGACGACAGCCCTGTCAGCCAGATCAGAATCTCTGCAATGATCAATAAGGCAATGAGTTGCGCTAATCTGTTCTGGAAGTTGCGACGAGAATCGCGAATCCGTGCAGACTCCACAGGGTCGTGTTCATGATGAATATGGTGGCCTGTGGCGGTGCCTGATTTTTCTTTCGAAACCGTTTTATTTGCAGAGTCTGCATCGGAATGACCGGTACCGACTGGGAAGAGTCGGGCGGTCCAGTCTGTCCATTCGTTTGGGTCGTGCTCGCGATGCATTATCTCGGTGTGACAGTCTTTGTGGAATATTCTTCGGAGTGGTTCGTGGTGCAGCTAAATCTGCTTTTCTTACGTGCGTTATCTAATATACCGCATGCGGGCTGGGCTGCCAAATGGGTCTCGATGAATCGTGAGCTCTTGACATTTGGTCGCAGATCGACCATTAATACTACTAAGCGTTGTCCAACGGAAACGCCCCAATTTCCAAAAACGGTTCCTTTTCAGTCGAGTATGGCTGAACTGGCAATCTCAATTGAGGGGCATTTTCGTGCAAATCCACCACACTAAAACTACTGACAATTCGAACCGATATTGTTCGGGTATGGACAAAACCCGTCAAAGGCAGTGGGCTGAACACAGCTCGCCGGTCGTTCGTCATGTCGGTCAAGGCCCGGTCGAATGCTTCTCAAGAAGCTCTTCTTTCTTGCCCTACCCATCATTGTGGTTTACTGGCGAAGTCGTGCTGCACAAAACGCCACGCAATGGCTGTTTCGTGGAGTATTGCCAAAAGATGGCCCATGGGGTCAGGTCTTTTCGGAAATCTCGAATCGCACGCAAGCAAATCGATCGCAGCCTGAGCAACCAGTACAAACGATGTATTCTCAGCCAATCAAAGTGGTTAAGAGAAAACCTCGATCGGTTGCAGCAACAGTCGCCAGTCACTGGCCGGTTGTGTTGGCCTTCCTTGCTGGAGTCTGCCTGGCAGGATGGCTCTTCTCAATCAGCTCATCCAAGAACTAGAATACTTGAATCCTGATGGCCTTGGTGCAGGCTTCACCAAATCTGGTAAGGCTTGAATCTGGAACATCATAAACGTCAGTTTGCCATTCACGACAGGAGTGAAATCAAAGAATCATGCTCGCATTTTTAGGCCCTCTCGGCCCAATGGAAATGATGATCATCGGTGGTATCGCACTTTTGATCTTCGGCAATCGTTTGCCAAACGTAGCCCGATCGGTTGGTAAAAGCCTGACCGAGTTCAAGAAGGGCATGAACGAAATTGAAGACGATGTGAAGCAGGCTGGTGCGGTGGAATCAAAGCCACCTGCGAATCCTGAAACCCGCGTCTGATTTTACACGAACTCTATAAGTGCTCATGATGGTGGAGGTTCTGAACTGATGTTCCCGAGTCTCAGCCCTATGGAGATGATGGTCATAGGCGGCTTGGCTGTCATGCTATTCGGCAAGCGATTGCCGGAAGTGGGGCGTTCGCTGGGCCGCAGCGTTGTTGAATTCAAGAAAGGCATGAGGGGTGTTGAGGATGAGATTTCACAGATCCGGAATGAGTTTCGCGATCCGGGAAGTTCTCATTACAACGACTCGATTTCCTCATACAACAACAGCGGGTATGGAACCAGCGGCTACGACACAAGTTATTCATCAGGTGATGTTTATGATCGTGCCGATGTGACGGTGCCGAAGTTTGAGCCCCCGGGAATGAACAAGCCCGTCAAGGCTGATCCAGCGGCAGAGCAACCAACAGAGGTTCTGGAGCAAAGCTGAGTGATTTTCAGTTAGAAAGCGACGAAATCGAACGATTTCGCAGTTTTTCTAAGGAATCGCTTGCTTATGCTCTAAAAATCCGCTATAAATAAGATAGCCGGGCGGCTAACTCAGTGGTTAGAGTGCCATCCTCACACGGTGGAAGTCAAAGGTTCAAATCCTTTGCCGCCCATTTTAAGTCCTTAAATGGCAAGAGTTTACGAAGCACGGTTTGGTGTACCAATCTGGTGTACCAAATCGTGTACCATTTCGGGGCGTTTATGTTTTGCTAAATCAATAACTGTATAACATTTTTTTGAGGTTCTTTGAAACGCTCTTGACTCTCACGGGTTCTTTTCACGATTGAAAGATTGCGAGCTTAGCCCAGTCCAACTTTCCTGCCAGACTGGCAAGTTAGAGTGAATGTACGATTGGACTCTTGATGACTTCATGATCAGCCTTGGCGACAATCGCTGTGTCGCTGAATCTGGACGGGTGTGAAAAGGACAAGCTGATGACCAAGGGAGCAATTCAGGAAACGCCTGATCTCCATTCCAAGACAACTGGACTATGACAAGTGAAGTATCTTAGCGGCAGTTTCCGAACGATTGCCCCCAGAAAAGTTTTACCGTAGAATGCCTTTTCCCCAAAGGATCAATCCTGAGCCCTACTCTGAATCCTGACCACAATTCGAAAACGCCTGATTTGAAGGTCAAACCTTCAGACATCTGAAGGTTTCCCAGTCAATCAGTCAGTCAAGGAAATGCTCCATGAATCCCAAGCAGTATTACCGCACAGGCGACATCGTCCAAGTTCGTCCAGGTATTAAGGATGCCGATTTTCCAGATATCACTATTGGGGGTTGGGTTGGTGAAATTACAGAAGTGGACGATCAATCTCCAGTGACCTATATGATCACGTGGAATCAGGAAACATTACGACTGATGCATCCAGTTTTTAAGAGGCGTTGCGAGCGGGACGGTCTTGATATTGATAAAATGTGCCTTGATCACGATAGCATCGAGCCATTCAAAGGTGGTCCAGTCAAATTGGATCAACAGGAGAAGATTGAAACTGCGCCATTATCCATGAAGAATGAAGACGACCGAATCAGGTCCGTTTTTGGATTGACCAGTGACGACCCGATACCATCCGTAAATTTCGAAACCCTAACAGCCTATTGTAACCACTTGGAGAAGAATTTGGTCTTCCCGTTCGATGCAACATGGACGAATGAAGCTTTGACCCGTGACCGAAGTCAGCCAGTCAAAGTCATTGGCTTGGAAGAAGTTGAAGATGAATTTTATGGGATTCTCTGTAACGTCAAATTGCCAGGCGGTACTGGTGAAGTTCCATTGGTCGAAATTCAGAAAGTTAAAGATAAAAAGATTAAACAGCTTGTGGAAGATTACTCCTACTGGTTTTCCAATTATTGTTGAAACTTCTATAATATCACAGCGTCTTTTTTGCAAAGAAAAGAGCAGCAGATGAAAATGCAAGAACTCATTACTCAAGTCATTTTCTAACGACGGTCATGACCGGTCAACCTGCTAACCATCGGGCAATTCCGGAAACAAAAGTTTCCGTTTTCTCGCCTATTGTGCACTCCATGACCATTGGTCGATCAGTCGGACGCCGCTTCCCTTGACCTCAGGCACTGACTGCAAGTCCCTTCAGCTTTTCGTACAAACCCATATGATTCAACATCAGCCGCAACAGCTTGTCACGCAGATCCTGTGAATTTAATGCCTTGGTGCTGAGTTCTGTCTGAATGTCCATGCTGTCCATCAAGGCGTTTAGAAGCTCGCCTGGCAAGTCAGGAGAGTTCGCAAACTGCTCCTTCGAGTTGTTGGCTGCCTGCTTTCGAAGTTTTGCGGACTCCGATAATTTTTCCATCAATGTCTGAGCATTCGACAACATGTCGCCATCAGTGGCTTCAACCCCATAGATATCGTTCAATTGTTCAATGATTTCGCGTAAAATCGCTTTCTGTTTTTCCTGAACAGAACCTGATCCTGCCTCCGTGATGGGTTTCAGTTTCGGCTCTTCACCTCCCGACAGACCTAAATCCCTCTTTCCTAAATGACTGAGCTTGTGATGTGTCAGCTTCACATCCGACAAATCAATCCCTTCGCGTTCCAACTCGAATTTCAGGGTTTTAATTAAAACGCCAAAAAATAACGACCTTTTTTCGAAATCGGTATTTCCATAATTAAAAATCTGCGACAAAAATGCATATGCTCTGATATATGTCGCCACATCCTTCCGAAATAGCAACAGGGCATCCATCGTGTCCTTGGCTTCATCTGCCGCTTTATCATTTTTGTCAGATAAAGCCTTGGCTCTTGCCTGTTTCGCTTCGGAAAACTGATTGACAAGCCTACTGGCAACTGGCTTTATGGCGGCTTCCAGATATTGCTGTTTGGCATTTTCTGACATCAGGACATTGACAACCCTCTCAATTTCATTCTCGTCATAATATCCCAATGCATCAAGTTTTAAACGTAAATTTAGAATAATGTTCGGGTCGGTCACATTGGATAGCTCTGCTGTTGAAAAATATGTCTTGAATGCTTTCAATATATCTTCAGGCTCGTTCACAAAGTCCAGAATATAGGTCGTGTCCTTGCCTGGATAGCATCTGTTGAGCCGAGAAAGTGTCTGAACAGCTTGAATTCCTGCAAGTTTCTTGTCGATATACATGCCGCACAACAACGGTTCGTCAAAACCTGTTTGAAATTTATTTGCCACCAATAAAATCTTTTTCTGCTCATCCTTGAATGCTTCCCTGATGTCCCTGCCTTTCAGATCCTGATTTAAAACAACACTTGTCTCTAAAAATGGTCCAGGACCGGATTCCGGATCGGTTACCTCACCTGAAAATGCCACCAGCGTTCGAATCGGATATCCCTTTTCAAGGATGTATTTGTTCATCGCAAGTTGCCATCTGACCGCTTCTTTGCGACTCCCCACCACCACCATTGCCTTCGCTTTCCCACTCAGCAAAGGTCCAACAGTGCTCCTGAAATGCTCAACAATGATTTGCACCTTCTGCGAGATATTATATGGATGAAGCCTAACCCAATTCATCAGTCCTTTCACCGCCGTGCTTCGTTCCACTTCGTTTTCACTCACGTCCCCACCGGCACTGGCGAGTTTAAATATCAATTTGTATGTCGTGTAATTCTTCAATACATCCAGAATAAATCCTTCTTCAATCGCCTGGCGCATGGAATAGACATGAAATGGACGTGGTAGATTGGTTTCTGATGCGGGTTGGGTCGGATCATTCAGCTTTCCAAATATTTCCAGAGTCTTGGCTTTAGGTGTCGCTGTATAAGCAATATATGAAATTCCTGTGTCACGTACACGATCTGCCATTTGTGCGGTAATGATATCTTCATTGCTCACCGACCCACCGTCTTCAACTTCCGCAAGTTCTTCGGATGACAGTAATTGTTTTAATTTATTGGCGGCTTCACCTGATTGCGAACTGTGGGCTTCGTCTGCGATCACAGCAAATCGCTTGCCTTCTGTGGCTGCCAGTTCCCTCACCTTCTCCAGAGCCTTGGGGAAAGTCTGTATTGTGCAGACAACCACCTTTTTCTTGCCTGACAATGCCGTTGCCAGTTCCGAACTCTTGCTGCCTGATTCCCCCTTGATTGTTGCTACGACACCTTTGGTCCGTTCAAATCCTTCAATGGCATCCCGCAGTTGACCATCAATCACTTTTCGGTCTGAAACAACCAGCACCGTATCAAAAATCTTGGTGTTGTTTGAATCATGCAGGTCTGCCAGAAAATGCGATGTCCAGGCGATGGAATTTGTTTTTCCAGAACCCGCTGAATGCTGAATCAGATACTTCTGTCCCGCGCCTTCCTGAAGAATTGCATTTTGCAGTTTTCTGGTTACGTCAAGCTGATGATATCTTGGGAAAACAATGTTGACGACCTGTTTCTTGTCGTTCTTTTTCTCCACCAGATAACGCCCGATAATCTCCAGCCAACTCTCACGTGACCAAACCTCTTTCCACAGATATGCCGTGCTGTATCCTTCAGGATTTAATGGATTCCCGGCTGCACCATCGTTCCCCTTATTGAACGGCAGAAATTGGGTGCTGTTGCCTTCCAGACGGGTGGTCATCATCACCAGCGAATTACTGACCGCAAAATGAACCAACGCTCCCGAAAAGAATTTCAGCAATGGCTCAGGTTTCTGACCGTGTGGATGTGGATGCCTGTCAGATTTGTATTGAATCACCGCATTTTCAACACTTTGCGTAAAATCGGTTTTTAATTCCACAGTTGCAATGGGAATACCATTCAGAAAATGCACCAGATCAATACAATTTTCGTTGTTCACCGAATATTTTACCTGACGGATCACACGCAAGCGATTCGACTCGTATCGTTGCACAATCTCCGGATTCATCGCCATCGATGGTTTGAACTGTGCCATGCGGATCGGCTTACGTAAACCCAGTACATCAAAGCCATAACGCAATACATTCAATGTGCCTGTGGTGTTCAGGACATCACGCAGGCGGTTCAGTACGAATTTCTCGGCATTTGCTCCATGAGTCTTGGTCAGATACTTCCAGGCATCCGGCTCTGTCTCCTGCACCCATCGGATTACGTCTGGCGCAAACAATGCCAACCCTCGGTCATATTTTGCCGCATCAGTCTGGTCATAGAACCAGCCATCTCTTGTAAGATCATCGCAAATATCGTCTTCGAACCTGATTTCGGTGTGTAGGCTCATCGTTCTTCCCATGCCTCGTTCTGGTCAATCGGTTCGAATGGAGGTTCTTTTTTAGGAAACGGTCCATTGTAATCTGGGGCTTTTGTGGATCATAGATCGCCGAAACTGATGGGGTGTTGTGCGAGAAATTCGTTCCCACCCACTGGCGTGTTCATTTGTGAACCCCGAAGGTTTGGTCTCGAACCCCAAAGGTTTGACGTCTGAACCCCAAAGGTTTGGTCTCGAACCCCGAAGGTTTGACGTCTGAACCCCAAAGGTTTGACGTCTGAACCCCGAAGGTTTGGGGCAAACCGGCATCGAATTTGTGTATCACCAGTGATACACAAAACGGTTTGTGTATCATAAAACGCCAAATCTGATGCGCAAATTCTCGGCTTAAGCAACCGCAAGCTTGTCAGGTTTTGCCACATCTTTATCACCCCTGTCCCTTCCGCACATGAAAATTACGCTCTGGTCTTACCTGTCTCGCGTCTAGAAATCCCCTGTGTCTTGGACGCAGAAAGTTTCGCGCCCAGTTCGCTGGGCGCGAGATCTTTTGCGCCCACAAAATCGGCAAATCTTGGACGCGAGAATCCCGCTCATCGCCTTCTCGGCTTAAGTAACCACACGCTTGTCAAGTTTTGTCACATCATACTCATCCCCGCCTCTCCATCACATGACCTTCACATAAGATTGCTGATCGTTAGAATCACGCATCTCATCGCTATTTAACATGTTGTGGCTGTAGCCATAGCGGCGTCATCGCCTTTTTCACCCATTTCACTACATGAAGTGCATGAGGTCGAGAGCCAAGTATTGCTCATGCGTTCTCATAGCTGGCACGTAGAATTGGCAAGGCTTTATCCAAGTCTGCTTGGGTTTTGATCGTGATCTCAAGATCCCCTGTGCCCCAGTGCCCTATCTCTCGAACGTCGCGAGTGAAACCCTTTTCAAGCTCAATCGAATCCGGATTCAATTTCACATAGCAGGCAAGTACGCCGACACCAGATCGAACTTCAACCGTGGCAAAGTTCTTAAGCCTCTTAAAAGCCACGTAGAGCTTAAGAGGTTTGATTTGAACATCCTCCCCGAACGAGATGCAGGTTTCCTTGAACGCATCGAAAAGCTCCAGAAGCTGCGACGATGCGTCTTTGAGATGTTCGTCAACGGTTTTGTCGTACCTCACACCAGCTTTGCCGATGGACGAGCTTGATGTGACAATCGCTGGACCAGTTGATTGAACACCGTTTACCAATTCCAGCAAAAGAAACTCGTCCTCAAAGTTGATATATCGGATGAGTTCAATGTTCCTGTTGATCTGCTGTACCGCGTGGCTGTCATACTTTGTGTAGTCGCCAGCGATGCAGAGCAGTCGGGGGCTGGACCATTCAATATTGTCCGCCACAGTTTGCCCATATTTCTTTATCACAAGCATCTCGAATTCCGCCTTGTGGTCCAGCAGCCAGTCAAGGTAGTAAAGCCCCTGATTGATCACATTATCGTCGCTGGTGCGTTTGTACTCGATGATACAGGGGCAGCCATTTTCGTCGATGCCCATTGTGTCGATACGTCCGCCGTGCTTCTTGCCTGTCGAGTATTCACTTACCAGAAATCTGATCCCGAGAAACACATCAAGGTGCTTTTCAATCAGAGTTTGCAATGACTTCTCGAACTTCACGGACTTGCCAGTTAATTGCACAACCGGCATTGCCTTGATCCGGAATAACTTGATATCGCTCATGATTTGCTTTCTGAATGGATGAGCCCACGAACGTCGATCTTACCAGTGACGGCGGCGGAAATCAGAGCCGTGCGACGCTCTTGAAGAAGGGTGATGGATTTTTCGGCTTCGGAGATGAGGTTCGAGTATAGATTTACCTCATTTTCAAGAAATTTGACTATTCTTTCTTGTTCTGAAATAGGTGGTAGCGGAATAGGAAACCGACCTATTTCGCCTAGTCCCAAATCTGGAACACCAATTCCTTTAGTTCGCATTCTAGCCTCAGTCAAGATCATTTCGCCGTCTAGTAATAATCGGATAAAACTGCGATTACCAAATTCTGTGATAACTCTAATAACACAGCATGAATAGGATACACTAAATTTAATATCATTATTAACAAGGCGGGCTTTGCCCAATGCCGCTCCGATTCTTGAGTATATAATATCTCCACGTTTTGGACATGTTTTTTGAGATAATCGCTCGTAATCTAATTGGCTAATCATTTTTACGTCATTAGTGAAATTTAACGTGCCATCATCCAAAAGATCTTTTGCGGAAAGAAAAAGAACACCTTCATCAACTGCTTTTGGCATTTCATGATTTATATCATTTATATCAGTACATATCCAAGCGAGCCTCTTCATCTCCCAATGCTCCGGAATATCTCCTAGCCATTCGATGCCGCTGGGTTTCATGGGGGCGTTGGGGTTGAGTCCCTTGGTTACGGCGTGGCTGATCACAG
>Ga0208720_1000129_pt1 | contig 19748 bp, 17 predicted proteins | sample LakMenEpi20Apr10_FD_150716 | JGI IMG/M metagenome (GOLD analysis project Ga0208720, IMG submission 150716) | Freshwater microbial communities from Lake Mendota, WI - 20APR2010 deep hole epilimnion (SPAdes) | ecosystem: Environmental > Aquatic > Freshwater > Lake > Epilimnion/Euphotic zone ...
ATTACCTGCGGGCATTGCGGCTACCCAATCACCAGTGAGATGAAGACCAAGCAGACAAAAACTGGCGAACACTACTACACCTACTACCGCTGCACAAAATATCAGTTTGGCGACCATCCCCGAATTCGACTTCGTGAAGCGGAGTTGGACGCCCAGCTTTTCATTCTGTTCGACAAGCTGAGAGTTCAGGACGATGATGTTCGCCAGGCATTCAGGGATGAGTTGCGGAAAACGGCGAATTGGGATCAGCGGGTATCGGCAGCGAAAGCCATTAGCCTTCAGGACGAATTAACGCAGGTTCGTCAGCAACAAAACAGCCTGCTAAACATGCGTATGCTTGAAGAGATCGACGCCGATACGTTCGCCAATAAGAACATGGAACTGCGTGATCGCACATCAGAATTGCAGATTCAAATTGTGAACATAGACCGTGGTAGGAACGAAATAATCGATACTGCTATGAAAGCGTTTGAACTTTCGCAAGATCTTAAGAATAAGTGGGTTACAGCCGATTATGCCGCAAAACGAACAATCCTCGAAATCCTCTGTTTGAACTGGATTCTTGTTGACGTAAGTCTTGTGCCAGAAATAAGAAAGCCCTTCGACCTATTGGTGGAAGGGCTCGATTTGAAAGATAGTCGGGGCGAGAGGATTCGAACCTCCGGCCTCTTGCACCCCATGCAAGCGCGCTAGCCAGGCTGCGCTACGCCCCGATTCATGATTCATCGATCTATTATTGATCAACTATTCACTTGGTTTATCATATCGTGAGCTTTCCGTTTTGGCAATAGAGAATAATCCGTGTATCTCTGATACTTAAGTCATAACAGCAACCTGTGAAAGCGCTGGACTCATGATTCAAAACACTCGAAAACTCACTTGCCAATGCAAAACCGACTGAAAACGCGGTCGAGAGTTTCTTCAGTCACGTCTGACCCTGTGATGATGTCCAGCGATTCTACAGCAGCACGTAAGTCCATAGCCACTAGCTCATCACCCCCATCAGTGGCTACTGTAAATGCCGCATTTTCCAGTGATTTTGCGGCTGTGACCAAGGCGTCACGTGTGCGGGCTCTCGTGGTCTCTACAACTCCTCTGGAAGTTCCTGAATCGCTTTGAAACTGCTTCAGAATCGCTGCCTTCAACTCAACAAGCCCTGAACCTGTGGCTGCACTTACATTCAAGGTGGAAATTGTCTCGGTTGGGATAGGCGTTTCAGCGACCAAATCGGACTTGGTTTGGATCAATAGTCGGGGCAATTCTTCTGGAAATATGGCCAGTAAGTCACTCATGTCGTCTCTATCAGATCCCTTAGGTATACAAACAACCAGAAGCCCTGCCAAATGCTGCTCCCGAAGGCCCAAGATTTGAGACTGACTGTCAAATTCGTCTTTCGATTCGCCAAGGCCCGCAGTGTCAACGACCGTGACTTCCAAGCCCTCAGAGAGCTTGATCGTTGACTCAAGATAGTCGCGGGTCGTGCCTGCTATAGGTGAAACCAAGGCTTTGGCATTGTTGGCCAAGGCATTAAAAAGTCGACTTTTGCCGGCATTGGGCCGTCCCACCAATAAAACTCGACCGGCTGTTACGCCTGTGTCCCTGCTTGACCACTGACGTTCAAGTTGCGAAAGTTCCCAGGCTGAGCCTCGAAGCTCCTCGCCAATCAAGTTTCGCGTGATCGGGCTGACGTCTGATTCCTCCATGAAATCAAGGGTGGCTTCAAGCCACGCCAGCAAGTCCAGGAGCCGGTCCCGAAGTCGGTAAACCCGCTTTGCAAGCCCCCCTGCCAGTTGCTCCAAAGCAACTTCAAGCTGGGCTTTTGTTGAGGCTTGAAACAGGCCCGCCACGGCCTCCGCCTGTGTCAGATCGATTCTGCCTGACATAAAGGCTCGAAACGAGAATTCGCCGGGCTCCGCCGGCCGAGCTCCCCGTTCAATCAGATCCGTAAGAAGACGCTCAGCCAGCGAATTTGCCCCGGGCAGATGCCACTCGACCAAATCCTGGCCAGTATAGCTACGTCCCTCAGGCCAGAATTGCAAGCGAGCCTCACAGAGAACGTTTTGATCCTCAAAGACCCACGGCATTGGAAGCCAGGTTGGCTTTGAAGGCTTATCCAATGACTTTTCGATGGGTACGGATAGCTCCCAGGCCTTGGGACCACTGAGCCTCACAATGCTCAGAATTGATGGACCTGAGGGGCTGGAAACGGCTGTGATGGTGTCGGCTGTGTCAGGACGTTTCATGGATCCGATCCGATCTGTACAGCCGAGAGCCGGATCCTAATCAACGCTTGCCGCGGTTTGGACGATCCTTGCCACCGCCTTTGGACTGGCCGGGGCGTTTATCGTCGTTTTGAATGGTCCTTTGCTTATCAGCTTCTTCAAGTAATTGCTGCCATTTGGCCCGCCAACCGGTGGCTGGTTTCGTAGTAGTGGTATCTTTTGGAGAAGATCTGGAAGAAGAGGATGCCGCTGCCCCTGAATCAGATGATAGTACTAAAGCTGGGCCGGATTTGACCAGTTTTGGCAAGAGGAGACGCTCACCGAGTGCCCAGAGACTTGAGGTGATGAAATAAAGGCCGAGGCCTGATGGGACTTTGTAGAACATGAAGCTCATGAAAACCATCATGACTGAGAACATCTTTTGCTGCATTTCAGCTTCTTCGTTGGCCGGTGGAGGCGAGAAGAGCTTCATCTGGATGTACATCAGGATGACGGAAACCAGAGGCAGGATATTGAAATAATCGCCCAGAAACGGAATGGATTGAGGGAATTTGAAGAGAGCGTCGGGGGCAGCCAGATTGTCGATGTAAAGGAACGGGGCATGACGCAACGCTACGCTGTTGTTCAGAGTTTGCCAGAGACCCATGAAAATGGGAAGCTGGATCATGGCAATGAGGCATCCGGAAAACGGATTCACGCCAGCTTGTTTATATAAGTCCATGGTTTCGCGGCCTTGACGCTCGCGGTCTTCCTTATACTTTTCCTTGATCGAGGCCATTTGAGGGGCCAGGTCCTGCATCCGCTTTGCTGTAATTGCCTGCTTGCGGGAGAGCGGGAAGATCATGGATCGAACCACAGCCGTGAGTAGGATAATGGCCACTCCATAGCTGCCACGTTTGGCTCCAAACAGGCCAAAGAAAGATTTTGTGGCGGCGTAAGTGGTGTCCAGCAATGGGCTGATGAATGATCTTGCGAGCAGGCGTGAGCCGGGCACGGCCCAACCACGTCGATAAGTGGTCAGTTCAATGGCGTTATATGGAGTCAGGTTTTGTTTGGTTTTTGAGCCGAGGAAAACGCTGTACTCGTGTGTCACAGGCGTATTAGGGGCAAGTCGGACAGGTTTCGTGGTCAGGCTGACCGTGATGTTTGAATTGTTTGGATCGACCGGAACAGGGCCCACCAGTCTCTCAGTGGCTTCAGCGATCCAGTTCGACTCACTGCCTGGCTCTGCCTTCATCTCGATAAAGTCAGCGAAGTACTGAGTTTCCACACCAGCAAACCGGATCGGAATGGTGACTTGCTCCGCAGGATAACCGGCAGATGGGTCAGACGACTTCGCCACATTGGCCGAGGTTCGGCTAATCAAGCTGGAGCCTATGTCAGTGGGAGCGAAGAAGAGATCTCGATAGGTGTAGCTGTACCACTGACCTTCCAGAGGAAGCCCGTAAGGACCTAGCAGACGGTATGTTACACTATGATCCTGAGCACTTTCGAGCTTGATTTTCATGCCCACATCGTCGCGGCCTTTGGTCAACTGGAATGTTTTGGTGATGGTCAGGCCAGGGACATCGGTGGAAACGTGCCGGAAGGCGACTTTTTCGGTTTCGGCTTCGATGGTTACGGGCTTTGCATCAGGCTTCTCGCGAACAATTTCCCAATTGATATTGGCGAGGTTGATCGGTTTTTCTTCGCCGTCGATGTTGCGAATTTCGAGAGTCAGGCTATCTGGTGAAGCGGGCTCGCTTTGGATCAGTTTGAGCTTGTCCTGAATATCTTGTCCAGGCAGGTGGTCGGCTGTAAACACAGAACTTTCGGCTTGGACAATTCCTGCACCACGATTGGATAGATTCAGTTTAAGTCGAAAACCAGACTGAGGATCAGTGGAGCCAAGCTCGACTTTTTCTTCTTTGAAAATCTCTTTTGGAGGTGCCGTCACACTCGCCTTTGCGGGGTCACCGGGCTTGGTTTCAGCAGTTTTGATGGGTGGGGCAATGGCTGTATCGGCTGCTTTTTTTGCAGCGTCGGCCTTGGCTTTGGCTTCGGGGTCAGGCTTGGGGAAATATCCGGCTTGCTCAAGTGCGATCTGCAGACCGAACATGGTCAGGAACGAAATCATGAGGAAAAGGAAAAACCGCTTCTGCTCGTTCATTCTCAACTCAAGTCCAGTCACGGGAAAGATGCGGAATCGACACGCCAATTCAGTGGCGAAATGTCGTTCCCAGAGGATTCGTAATTGCTATGATAGATTCAACCAGGGTCTGTTCGTCAATGGCCCATGCACAAACGATCTCCCAGAAAACGGTCTAGAGACGTGATGGCGTGGATCTTCTGTCGAGTGATCTCGAACGGATATTCCAGTCGACGGTATGTCAGCTTTGGGGCATGCTGAGCTGGTTCGCCAGGGTTTTCAATACCGTCATCAAGGATGAGGTAACATGATCGGGGATCGCGGTCGCGAGGTTGGCCCACTGACCCGACATTGATCATGGCTTTGCCGTGTTCGAGCACAGTTTCGTATCCAAACTCACTAGGCACAAGGAATTGATGAGATTCTGTAAACACACCTGGGATGTGTGTATGGCCTTGAAAGCAATAGTTTTCCACCAGTGTGAAGAGTCGTTCGATTTTGCGATGATTGTAGACATCGTCAGGAAATACGTATTCAGAGAGTGGATTTCTGGGCGATCCATGAACGAACAAGAATTTTCCGTCCTGATGGAATCGGGGTAGTGCTCCGAGGAATTCCAGGCGTTTCTGGTTGCCAGGATCATCGGTTCGTTCGAGTTGTTCACGGGTCCAGAAGATGGCACGTTCGGCGTTCATGTTGAATCCTTCTGGATCACACAACGCTCCCATGTCGTGATTGCCAAGCAGACAGATGCTGCATCTGGCCATGACTAAATCCAGACATTCACGAGGGTTAGGGCCATAGCCCACAATGTCGCCCAGGCAGTGGATGGATTCGATTCCCAATTTCTCAATATCCGCCAGGACGACCTCGAGCGCTTCAAGATTCCCGTGGATGTCGCTAAGGATGGCGCGACGCAAGGTTGAGGCTCCTCTTGTTCTGGCGAATCTGTCCGACTGTGAATCACATGGATTTCCAACAACTATATCATTCTTCGATTTCGACCACGAGAAAATCAATGTAAGATAGTAAAGAATCGTAGACGAACCCCCCTCCAGTCGCTTCAATCAACTTAGTCTCCAGTGATCGCTTTTCCTGCTTTTCAATGCTCTAATGGAGCCTGTCACCTTGTCCGATCTGTCTCATTTCTGGCCCTGTCTGGCTATCGATACTTCCACCAGGAGCGGTGTTCTGGTCGTTGGAAACATGGCAACGGGTCAGAAAATTACCGCCCATCTCGACGCCTCCATCACTCACGGGTGCGAACTTGTGCCCTCGATCAAGATTTTGATGGAGGCCTCAGGGCTCGAATTCAACGAGCTTAAGTCGATCGCCGTCGGGATCGGTCCTGGCTCTTACACTGGACTCAGGGTGGGGCTGGCCATTGCCAAGACTTTGGCCGATGTGCTGGCTGTCCCAGTGGTTCCGGTGGACAGCATGTTGCTCTCGGTGCTGAATCTCGGTCCTGAATTCGATCGGGCTGGATGTATCGCTGATGCCCAGCGAGGAACGGTTTATGAGACAATCTATGAACGAGATCGTTCGACAAAGCTCTGGACCAAGAAAAATGTACCTGAAATCGTCACATGGGAGAGCCTTAACCGCTGGTCAGGTCAGGAGATCGTGCTGACTGGACCAGGCCTTGCACTGATTCCAAAGCTTGGGCCACCGAACGCAAATCTGGCCGAACCTGAACTTTGGGGCCCGACGCCTGAATCGATGTTCGCCTGGCTCGCAGATTATGCAGCTGAAACTCCTCCAGTTGATCACCTCTTGCTCGAACCGCTTTACATTCGACCCAGTGCAGCCGAAGAAAAGCGGCTCTTGTCGGCTTCTAAATCAAACCACCTACCGGTGTCCAGCTAAATGGCAAACCAAGCTCAGGATCGAACCAAGCGGCTCTACGGGCTTCAGTGGAATCGTTACCGAATTATTCGTTCGGAAGAAGACGAAGCGACTCTGAAGCTCAAAACAGGGCTCGCACCCAGCGAGTTTTTCGGTAAAATCGTGCTCGACGGCGGCTGCGGAATGGGCAGATATGCGCGAGTGGCTGCAAGCTGGGGGGCATCAGTGCTGGGGATGGATTTGTCGGAAGCTGCTGTAGCAGCACAGGATATGACAGAAGAATATGCCAGTCATGTGCAGATTATCCGAGGCGATCTGATGCGACCACCAATCTTAGAAGGTCAGTTTGACCTGGTTTATTCGATCGGAGTTTTGGACCACACGCCCGACCCCAAACGAGCTTTCCTGAATCTGGCTCGGTGCGTAAAGCCTGATGGACGCATGGCGATTTGGGTTTATCAGAAGCAAAGCCCTGTTGTGGAAAGGATTATGGCAGCTCATCGTTCTGTTGCCAGACGCCTGCCTGTGACGTGGCTGGAACGATTGAGCCGTTGGTCAGTTCCCATTGGCGGGATAAAACGATGGCTGATGGGGAGCAGATCGGCTTTGGTTCAAAGATTTGGAGTGGCCATTCATGCCCTGACCATTGGGGTTTCCATGCATCCTGATCCGGAAGTGAGGGCCTGCGACACGCTTGATTGGTACGCCCCCAGATTCGTCAGTCACCATACGCCTGAGGAAGTCGAATCATGGTTCGCTGAGGCTGGCTTTACAAGGATTTCCGACCCAACTTTGAATCAGTCGCACTTTCATCAAGGCCAAGGGCAAGGCGTACATCGAATTGGAATCAAGGCTTAATTCGATATCAGGTCTAACACTATCAATCAACAAGCCTTTAAGGCTTTTGCGGGCAGTTCAGATAGATCCATTCGCTGATCTTGCCCAGGAGTTTGCCGGCCGCGGTCGCATTGACAGCCGGCTTATCGTCTCCAGATGCGGTTCGGATCGGGACATTGTTGACAAAAATGCAATAAACCAGCTTGCGGTCCTGAGCTGTTTCCATGTAACCGGCAAGTGCTTTACTCGTCAGGATCGTTTTTCCGGTCAGCTCGTTTTCGAGGTAATAGGTGCCGGTTTTGGCTCGGACATGGCCTCTGGCCGGGCTGGTCGGCTCGACAGCTTTTGCAAGCGTCCCATCTCGGCCTAAAATCGGCATGGCTTCATAAAACGCGTTATAGCCAGGACGTGACTGCATCGCTAGCAAGAGTTCTACAGTGGCCCTGGGCGAGGCCAAGTCAGCTCTAGCACCCCCTGCCCCACCTCCGAAGCTGATCGCCTCAGGCTGTACTCCTAGGCCGCTCAAGATTTTACCCTGAATTCTCAGACCATCAATGGCCGTGGTTTTTCCATCTGTTAAAGCGAGTAACGATGGTAACGTGCTGGCGTGCAGATTGTGACTGACTTTGAGGATGATTTTGACGTATTCACTCAAAGGTGGTGACACGTATTCTGCAACTGCAGGCATAGAAGCCACTTCCGACTTGGATGGTAGACTTGCGGAGTCCTGCATGGTCAGTGATGAGGCAGCGATTTTAACTCCTGATGCTCGAAGCCTTTCAATCAGTAGACTGCGGGCCCATGAGGTTGGATCGGCGACCTCGAAATTTCTGATCAGGTTCTTTTTGCCTATCGGAATGGTCCCACGGACCACCACGGAACGAGGACCGGTCGTGTTGATGTAAACACTGACAGGTTTGTCTTTATCCACTGTCTCCACCAGGAGATCCACAGCGATTCCAGCCGTTTCAGGAACGAGTTTAAATGTGGCCTGATCGCCAGGCTTTTCTCCTGCATGGATCACCACATCGACCAAATTGTCGTTGATCGTCATGGGAAAAACATTACGGGGTCCACTGCCGCTGGAGGGCGAAATCTGGAACAGCCGATCGTCCACCAAAACATCGCCGGTGACTTGCTTTATACCTGAACTGGCAATCTGCTTGGCAAGCACCTGAAGGCCGTGAAGTGCATCGGCTTTGACCAAAGCTGCCGCATCACCTCCGTAAGTGTGGTCGTTGTCTTCAAAAAGCATGGTCCCATTGGTTGCAGTCCGGCCACCCATGCACATGTCGCCGCTGGCCACCAGTAAAAGATCGCCTTTGAGGACTCCAGAACTATCGACTTCGCCACGTCGCTTCACGGGCGTTTTAAACCGATAATCAGGGCCAAGTTTTTCGAGTGCAGACGCCGTTGAATAAAGCTTCGTGACTGAGGCAGGGGCAAACATCTGATTGGAATTCTGCTCAAACAAAACCTGCTTCGTTAGGGCGTCCACCACCAGAATGCCCCATTGGCCATTCTCGAACCCTGAGGTTTGGGTCAGTTTTTGAATGCCTTGCTGAAACGGATCCGCGCCTTGAACCGGCAGGCCTGCAAGCCCGCCTAATGCAATGGCGATAATCACAAATACTCTTGCCAGACAGAGGGTTGGATTTAATCTGGATTGCATGGAATGCCCTGTATCTGGTTCGGTTGTGGGGGTTGATTTCAGAGTTGTCTGTCTTAAATCAGACCATCCGTGATTTCTGCAAGTGCGTTCAAAAAGGTGTCAATATGTTCCGGTGTATTGAACGGCCCGGGGCTGATGCGCAACATCCCGTCAGGGAAAGTTCCAAGCCGCTTGTGGATATAAGGGGCACAGTGCAGACCAGGGCGAATGGCGACGGCAAAAGAAGTGTCCAGAATGGCCCCAAGTTCTGAGGGAGCAATGCCTTCAGGCGGCTTCAGCGAAAGTGCTCCGACATGGCGGGCAGGATCCCACGCACCCCCGATTGCCCAGTGGTCCGAGTGTTCAGCAACCCAGTCGACCACTTTTTGAAGCAGTGCCACTTCGTGTAATCGGCTTACTTCCACACCTCGATCAATCACCCATTCCAGGCCTGCCTTCAAACCAGCCAGACCAAGCACGTTCGGTGTGCCGCCTTCAAGTTTGTAAGGCATGATATCCGGGTGGGTTACGGTGGATGAATCGCCGCCTGTTCCACCTTCACGCCAAGGGCGAAGATTCACGCGGGGACCGACATACAGTGCGCCGGTGCCAGTTGGGCCGTAAAGAGCTTTGTGGCCAGGGAATGCGAGCATGTCAATGGGCGTTTTAGAGAGATTGATATCCACAATCCCCGCTGTCTGAGCAGCATCGAGCAACATGAATCCGCCTGCCGCGCGAACTGCCTGAGCGATGGGTTCTATGGGCTGAATGGTACCGAGAACATTTGCGGCATGAGTCAGGGCCACAAGTCTGGTTTCAGGAGTGATGGCTGCGATGACTTCATCGGGATTGAGGTACCCATCGTGCGATGCCACGCGTGTCAATCGGATTCGTCCGGCTTTAGCAAGAGCTTGCAAAGGGCGACTGACAGAATTGTGTTCAAGGTCGCTGGTAATGACATGATCGCCGTCGTTAACCAGACCTTTGATTGCGATGTTCAGGGCATCGGTACAATTCAGGGTCAAGATCCAGCGGTCGGTCGATTCGCCTTTGAAGAGAGTGTTCAGGAGGTGCCGTGTGTCGTCCAGAACGCGTTCCGAGGCCAGTGCCATGCGGTGCCCGGACCGGCCAGGATTGGCCAGAGAGGTGCGGGCAAAATGATCCATGGCCAGATAGACGGACTCAGGCTTGGGGAAACTTGTGGCGGCGTTGTCCAGATAAATCATCGCGAATCATCAACTTCCCAGAAATTGTGCGTAAAGCGACTTGGCCTTGGCGATGTCGTTGGTGCCCTTGATGATGGCCCGACCGTCCGGAAACACTGTGAATTCATGGCCTTCTGTCTCAAACCGAAGCATGAAGGCATTGTGCCTCACATTACCGATCTCGCCCAATCGGGCAGCCAGTTCGCCGAAGTTCAGAACCTCGTCCCGGCGTGTTGAAATCTGCACAGCATTTCGACCGCAAAGTGTTGTGGTTTGGGAACCCATGGTTCCATCAAGCCACTCGAATCTCCCGTGCTTGCAGGCGGGGCAATCGACCTTACCCAGCAGAGCAGCCACTTTCAACTGGCGGAACGACCAGTTCCAGAGATCCACCATGATCAAGTCGCGATTCAGAGAATCTGTCTTGCCTGAGAGGATCTTCAGAGCCTCAATCGCTTCAAACGATGCAATGGTCGAGACCGCTGGCCCCAGCACTCCAGCCGTTTCGCAGGTGGGTGTCATCCCTGGAGGAGGAGAGGTTTCCACCACGCACCTCAGGCAAGGCGTCTTGCCGGGTATGATGGTCATGCTCTGACCCTCGGAACCGATCACTCCACCGAAGATCCACGCCTTGCCCAGCTTAACAGCGGCATCATTGATCAGATAACGCGTTTCAAAGTTGTCCGTCCCATCCAGAATGAGATCCACGTCTGAAACAAGACTTAGAATGTTGGTGTGGTCAATGTCCGTCACCACGGCTTCCACCGTGATCTGGCTATTGATTTTCCTCATCTTGCGGGCCGCCGCTTCCGCTTTGGGCAGGTTGGATGCCACGTCATCTTCGTCGAACAGAATCTGTCGCTGAAGGTTGTGAAGCTCGATAAAGTCGCGATCCACTACGCGAATAAATCCGACTCCAGCACGTGCCAGATGATTGGCCAGAACGGTGCCCAACGCGCCACATCCACAGATTGTGACACGAGATGCGCTGATCCGTTTCTGGCCTTCTTCACCAAGCGGGCCGAATCGCATTTGCCGGCTGTATCGTTCGAGACTTTCGATCACTTGTGGCCCCAAAAGCGTTTGTACCAAAAAGGTTGCGGCATCTCTGAAAGCAAGTCCATCGACTCAGACAGAACCACCAGCAACGGCCGGAATGATGCTGACTTCGTCGGTGGGCTGAACGGGTGTGTCCAGATCGTCGAGGAATCGGATGTCTTCGTTGTTGACATATACGTTCACGAATCGGCGCAACTCTTCGCCATCGAACAGACGCGAACGTAAGTCGGAATGATCTGTTGTGAGGCTGTTGAGGACTTCGCCAACGGTGCTACCGGCAGCCTGAGCGGAGTCGTTGCCACCAGCGTAAGGGCGAAGCGGGGTTGGGATGCGTACGAGAGGCATGGATTAGTTCTCTTTCTGGTTGGAGTCTTGGAAGCCGGATTCATCGGATACTGGACACCATGGATTTCGTGTCCAGTTTCGAATGAATGATTTTTGGAAAAAGGGAGTGACGAATCAGACGCCGGCGCCAGCCATCACTTGCTCAGCTTCTTGCGAATGCTGATTATTCATGGCAGCGAGCAATGACTTGAAGTCATCGAGAGTCGGGCGAATCACCTGCGGCTTGGCAATCCTGTCAATCAAAGCCTCTTGCGTCTTGAGGCCGTTGCCAGTGATCGCCAGAACGATCGACTCGTCGCGATGCAAGTGACCTTGCTCAATCAACTTGCGAGCTACCGCCAGAGTGACCCCACCTGCTGTTTCGGCCCAGATGCCTTCGGTTTCGGCCAGAAGCCGCATGCCGTCGACAATCTCATCGTCGTTCACATCTTCCGACCAGCCGCCCGTGCTGCGGATCAACTGGCTTGCAAAATAGCCGTCGGCCGGGTCCCCAATCGCCAGACTCTTGGCAATCGTATCTGGATTCCGAACAGGTTTGACCTTATTGGAGTTTGTCTTCACCGTGTTTGAGATCGGATTACAGCCTGTAGCCTGTGCCCCAAACATACGGGTTTTGACAGGTCCGTCGAGCAGTCCGAGCATTTCGAATTCTTTGAACGACTTATGGATCTTCCCAATCAGGCTTCCACCAGCCATCGGGGCCACTACGGCTCCGGGGGTGCGCCAGCCAAGTTGCTCGGCAATCTCAAAGCCCATGCTCTTCGAACCTTCTGCATAGAACGGTCGAAGATTGACGTTCACAAACCCCCAACCGAATTTGAAGGCGATTTCTGAGCACAAGCGATTGACCTGATCGTAGTTACCTGTGACAGCCACAACATTTGCACCATAAACTGTTGCGCCTAGAACCTTACCCTGTTCGAGATTGTCAGGGATCAGGATATAGGCCTCAAGCCCGGCGGCGGCGGCATTTGCAGCCACACTTCCAGCCAGATTTCCGGTCGATGCACAGCCGACAGTTTTGAAACCGAGTTCGACGGCTTTAGACAAAGCTACTGCCACCACCCGATCCTTGAATGAAAGCGTTGGGTGATTGACAGCATCGTTTTTGATGTAAAGTTCTTTCACACCAAGGGCTTTGGCCAGTCTGTCAGCCTTGACAAGTGGTGTATATCCGACTTGTAGGCCAACGGTGGGTTCGCCGGCGAGTGGCAGCAAAGGGGCGTATCGCCACATCGTGGCTGGCCCTGCCAGAATCGACTCACGAGTGACTTGGCCCTTCATGGCCTCGTAGTTGTAATCCACTTCAAGTGGCCCGAAGTCGTCCGGGCAAAAGTTCAGCGCTTGCTGACCATGCATTTTGCCGCAAAGACGGCATTTCAGCCCATTTACGAAGTTAGGACGCTGGCTCACGGGTGCATCTCCCACAATATTCCGGCCGACAGTTCAGGAAGTCGATTCGCTATACTTTTCCATGTTGAGGAAAAGCCAACGCCGGGATTCAATTGTCGAGATGTGGAAAAGATAAGAATGGAAAGCGGTTGTGACAATCCGTACACGCCCGCAGAAGCGAACGCAATTTTTGGTCACACCGTTCATCTCATCTTCCCCGCGAATTCCGGCTATTCACCAGAAATCGGGAGGGAGTTAGCACCAGCATTCGAACAAGAACTTCGAACCGGTTGCTGTGGCGTCTCAGGGCCCGTCCCTCGACCACTCTCGATAAGAGAACCGACGATCTTGAGTTAAAAGATATCCGCCAGAGCCCTACCGGTCAATAGGGCTCTGGCGGTGTTTTTCAAGAAGTTCGTTTTTGGACGAAGCGATCAGTTGGCTGGTTGCTCAGCCTTTTTCTTACCGCCTTCACCCTTCTTCGCATTTGGATTGCCTTTGACGATAATCTTCGAAGCCTTGGCGTCCTTGTGCTCAATCTCAAGAACCACGCCCTTCTTCAGCTTCTCAAGCGGGCTCTTCTTCATCACCTTGCCCTTGGCATTTTCGTAAACCGTATCATTGGAAACCGTTACGGTGACGTTATCCTTAGCCTTACCCTTTGGTTTCACAACGATTTTATTGGCCGCAACGTCCACTTCCTGAACCACACCGATCAATTGGTCGGCCAGAATTGGGGCAGCACAGACCAAAAGGGTCATGACACTGGTCATTGCCAATCGCATCCAGTTACGCATCACTGATTCGTCTCCTGATTCACTTGTTTAAAAGCTCAATATTCGATTCTTTGCGAGATCTTGACTCGCATACCACTCTCTTAAACACCAACCGTCACAGAAAGTTTCTCTGTAACCTTATCATTCTGAAATCTGGGGTTTGAGTCTGAGTTCTGGGGCGGAGCCAAACGACGATTGATAATGTGCAAAGTGACAACATCTTATGTAGGACATGTCCCCTGGCATGGCGGGCTTTGGATTTGATTTGCGGAACGAAGCAAATCATTATTGCGTAATATGTTACATGCGTGTTGGCTGAAAGGTCAAAAACCTTCCTTTCAGGGGACCATGCCTTCAGAGATACGCTTCTGTGCGTGATGAGAGTATGGCTCAAATTCGATCATCAAAAATCGTGAGCCTTATCACCCTTATAAACTTTATGAAATCAAGGCTTAACCGCTAATCTTAGCCTGATTGGGCTGAGCTGTTCGGAGATAGTCGTGAAACGAGAGCCGATAATCTTCGTGGCGGTGATTGCCTTCAACGAGAATCTGGGAGTCGCTCCGGAACGAATCGTCAACCAGAGTGGGGATCCCGTAAAGCATTCCAAATGGAGGCCATGCGCCTGTTTCACAGTCGCTGAAAACCGATCCTGCCTGCTGCTCTGTCGCAAGTTTCCAGCCGTTTTTTCCGGTCGTGGTTGCCAACTTCGACCAGTCGATTTTTTTATCGGATGGAAGCACAGCCACAAGGTATTGGCCATCCGTGTTTTTCAAAAGCACCGTTTTGGCCACGTTTCGGCCTTGTGTATGTACGGAATTGGCACGCCGTGAACTTGTCGGAGCAGGTTGATGGACCAGTCGCTGAAACGGAACTTGCTGTCCACAGAGAAAATCCTGGATATTCATCGCTTTACCCCTACAAGCTGCCTGATCAGTGATGTCAACCTAATCCTTAACATACCACCTAAAAAAAGCGGATGCGAGGATGGGCGAACTTTTTTTGAAGAAATCTGAAAGCGGCACGATTTTAGGCTTTAATGGTTGGACTTCGCTTTGTTTTGTGAGAATTTTAAGATGAAAACCGCAAGATATGGCTCGCGATCTGTTACGATGAGCATGTGTGAAGAGTGGGCTGGCCGATCGCTGGGCTGTTATGGCCTGGAGGAAAGTCCGGACTCCGCAGGGCATGGTGGTGGGTAACGCCCACCGCTCGCAAGGGTAGGGAAAGTGCCGCAGAAAGTAAACCGCCGACGTGGTTTAAGGCGTGCAAGCGTTTTGAATCGCAGGTAAGGGTGAAACGGTGAGGTAAGAGCTCACCAGCAGGCCGGGTGACCGGTCTGGCTTGGCAAACCCCACCAGGAGCAAGACCAAATAAGGGGGCAGATGCGATGACTGAAAGGTCAGAGCAGAGCGGATCGGCCCGATCCGTTACGACCCCCGGGTCGGTCGCTTGAGGTGACCCGCAAGGCTCATCCCAGATTAATGATCGGTCCCGATTTTCTGAAACGAATTTCGGAGACAAAATCCGGCTTACACGCCCGCTCTTTACACATCTTTTTTCATGATCGGTGATCGAATTCTGCTTTTTTTCCTTGAACAATGCTATTCCCCCGACTAAAAAAATGTTAGATTCTTTCATATGATCAGACCCTCGATAGGCATTCGGTCTATCAGGTCTACCCACAAGCTGCCTCCAGACAGAGCCGTATACAAAATGTCCACTATCCTGCCTGAACCGCATGCGTATCGTCCGGGAAAATTGGCACGCCTCAAAGAAGGACTTCGATATCAGGGGGGCATCGGACAATGGTCCTGGTTGCTCCACCGAGTGACTGGGGTCGGGATTCTGATCTTCCTGATCATTCACGTTCTCGATACGTTTTTTGTCGTATTCAATCCAGCCTTGTATGATCACACCGTAGCGATTTACGGCGGAGTCTTCGGTGGACAATACTTCTGGCCACTCAGATGGGCCTTCCGGCTCGCGGAACTCGGCCTGATGGCTACCGTGCTTTACCATGCCATCAATGGTGTGCGTGTGATCCTGTTCGACTTCTGGAGCGAAGGCTGCAAGTATCAGAAAGAGTCGTTCGTTGCTGTATTGATCGTCTTTCTGGCCCTCATGGTGCCTGCGGCCGTCGTTGTGATCTTGCCGCTGGCTTCAACACCTGAGCATACGGTGAAAGTCCCTGCCAACACGCCCAATCCATAATCTGCGTCTCTGCCCTCGAATATTTCCAGAAATAGATACCTGAGCACTTCCGAGAGAAACGATTCATGGCCCGTAACCGAATCAAACCACAAGGCGGATTTGAACTGACCGCCTGGTATTTCATGCGAATTTCAGGCTTGATGCTGGTCTTCCTTGCGGTTGGCCACCTGTTCATAATGCACATTGCCAATAACGTTGAGAACATCAACTATGCGTTCGTTGCAGGCCGTTGGGCCAATCCCCGGACTGGCTGGATCTGGCGACTTTGGGACATGAGCATGATCGCTCTGGCCATGTTTCACGGATTCAACGGTCTCCGCCAGATTCTTGACGAACATGTTCACGGGGCCAAAGCCCGTGTGGCCATGCACACGACCCTGTGGGCTGTCATGACCACCCTTCTCGTTCTAGGGACTTATGCCATCTGGATGTTTCAGGTGGACAAAGCCTATGTCGAGCAGTTCAAAGCCATGAACCCTGGTGCTGGCTCTCACGCATCCGTCAAATAACGTCACAATTTGAACCTGATTCATCAAATGGCAGGGCAGTTCCGCCCGAATCGACCATCAACCGGACTTCGACTTAATCATGAGCACACCGACTTACCATCGTTTTGAAACCATTATCGTCGGTTCCGGTGGAGCTGGCCTGATGGCCGCCCTGCACTCCAGCAAGGAGGTCGGCACGGCTGTTGTCAGCAAGCTCTACCCGATGCGTTCGCACACAGGTGCCGCTGCCGGTGGAATCGCCGCAGCTCTCTCGAATATCGAAGATGATTCATGGGAAAATCACGCTTACGACACCATCAAAGGTGGCGACTACGTGGTCGACCAAACGCCTGTCGAAATCCTTTGCCGCGAAGCGGTTGAGTGTATTTATGACCTGGAGCACATGGGCCTGCCCTTCGACCGTACTCCTGATGGCAGGATCAGCCAGCGTCGATTTGGTGGTCACACCCGCCCTGTCCCCGGCAATCCATCTAAACGCGAACCTGTCATGCGGTCCTGTCATGCTGCCGACAGAACCGGCCACATGATTTTGCAAACTCTTTATCAGCAGTGTATTAAGCAGGGTGTGACATTCTTTGACGAATATCACATGTTGGACCTGATCATGGTCGAAGGCGAGTGCCGAGGGATTGTGGCCATTGAGATTGCCACCGGTCGTCTCCATGTTTTTCATGCCAAAAGCGTGCTGCTCGCCACCGGTGGTTTTGGGCGAATGTTCAAAGTTTCATCCAACGCCTTTGCCCTGACCGGCGACGGACCTGCCATTGCCTACCGTCACGGTATCCCTGTTGAGGATATGGAGTTCTATCAATTCCACCCGACCGGTATTTACCGCCTGGGAGTGCTTTTGACGGAAGGGTGCCGCGGTGACGGCGGAATCATGTTTAATGGTAAGGGCGAGCGGTTTATGGAAACCTATGCCCCGAACATGAAGGAACTGGCCAGCCGCGATGTCTGCTCGAGGTCGATTTATCAGGAAGTCAGAGCTGGTCGTGGCGTGAGCGGTAAAGACTTTGTTTACCTCGATATCCGTCCTTCAACCATTAATAAGTACAAGTCGAGCCCGATCCACCGTGACGGTTTAGAAGTGGACGACCACTTCATTGAGTCCCGGCTTTCGGAATCTCTTGAACTTTCCCGAACCTACCTGGGAATTGATCCTCTCAAGGAACCCATGCCGATTCAGCCCACAGCTCACTATGCCATGGGCGGAACACCGACCGACTTCGACACCCGCGTGTTCCGGAATGCGGCCGGCGACGTGGTCCCAGGTCTGTATGCCGCTGGCGAAACGGCCTGCGTTTCGGTACACGGTGCGAATCGTCTGGGTACCAATAGTCTGGTGGACCTCGTGGTATTTGGTCGTCGGGCTGGCAAAGCGATGGCTCGGTATGCGAAATCTCACGACTTTAAAGAGATTCCCAAGGATGCGGCAGTTCCAACTAAGATCATGATTGAGGGTGCACTGGCCAAGCCACGCACGGAACCTTGGGTCCGTATCCGCGATGAACTCCAAGTCGTCATGATGGACGATTGCGGTGTGTACCGGACTGCTGAAGGTTTGGCCAATGCTCGCCAAACAGTTGCCTCGCTCAAGAAGCGGTACGAATCGACCGGAATTCAGGACAAAGGCACGATCTTCAATACAGGACTTTTGGAATATCTCGAACTTGGCTGTTTGATCGACCTGGCAGCTGCCACAGTTGCTTCGGCTGAAAGCCGCAAGGAAAGTCGTGGGGCCCACTCACGTGAAGACTTCCCAGACCGCGACGACGTGAAACACTTCAACCACACCTTCGCCACCAAAGACGGTGACTTCGATGTGAAGATTGACACCCGTGCCGTGGACGTGATTTACATAGAAAAAGATGGCCAGCAAGTACCCAAGTATCCATTGGAAGTGCGTAAGTATTGATATCGTTGAGACTTGGCAGTTTTGGATTGAACTGCGTCCCAGTTTCCAGATTTCAGAACCACACCGCCCCGATACATTGACAGGAACCGAGCCGTGAGTGAAGAACTGACCGACCCAACAAAAGGTTATCTTTCAACCCGAATTCTGACCGTGCAGCTCAAGCGTTACGACCCTGAGAAAGACCGTGAGCCTCACTGGCAGGAATTCAAGGTGGAAGCCCGCCCGATTGACCGCGTACTTGACGTTTTGATGAAAGTCAAGTGGGATCAGGACGACACCATTGGTCTCCGCAAAAGCTGCGGCCAAGGGATTTGTGGTTCTGACGCCATGCGCATCAATGGTCAAAACAATCTCGCCTGTAAGATGCTGGTGCAGAACCTGAAAAGTGATAAGATCACTGTTGAGCCAATCCTCGGCCTGCCCGTGATCAAAGATCTGATCGTGGACATGAAGCCTTTCTTTGATCACTACAAATCGATCATGCCGTTTCTCGTCAACACCGATCCAGCCCCGACGACGGAACGACTGCAAACTCCGGCTCAGCGTGAGCGTTTCGATGAAGGTACCAAGTGTATCCTCTGTGCCTGCTGCACCACAGCTTGTCCACCGTTCTGGGGCAACCGCGAATATGTTGGTCCAGCCGCTATCGTGAACGCCCACCGGTTCATCTTTGACAGTCGAGATCAGGCCGCCAGCGAGCGTCTGGAAATTCTCAACGACGCCGAAGGTGTCTGGCGTTGCCGAACTGTCTTCAACTGCACATCTGCCTGCCCTCGCGGAATCAAAGTCACTCAGCTTATCAGTGAAGTCAAGCGTGCTTTGATCACAGGTGTGCTGGATATGCCACAGGAAGCCGAAGTTCTGGCCTGATCCACAGGTCTTGCGATTGATTTGGTCGCTCTGCATGCGATTGCCGAACGACCATCTCAAAGGCTCTCCCAAAACCATCAATGGATAGACAACTTGAGGCCCCTGTCATGGATGGTGCCGTAACCTGGCCTGTAAGGCTCCTTGCATTGACTGTTCTCGGATACTCTTTGGTTGACGGGATCTATCAAGGTCTTACCTCCACGGAAATCTCGAAGACAATACTCAAAGATCAGTCGATCTCTGTGAATTCGAACACTCTCGAAGATCTTCAAGTCATTCCAGGTATCGGTCCAGTCATTGCTGAGCGGATTCTCGATCAAAGGTCGCTTCAGCCATTTACCAGCCCATCTGATTTTGAGAATCGCGTTCGTGGAATTGGCCCGACATTTATGTTGAATTACGGCCAGTGGCTGACCTTTGATGGAATGATTTCCACCCGACTCGCTTCACAGCCGCCTCCCTCAACCCAACCCATCGGCTTTCCATGAGCAGATTTGATCTGGTCAGCCCGTTTCAGCCTGCCGGCGACCAGCCGCAAGCCATCGAGGCTCTCGTCAAAGGATTTCGTGCTGGTAGCAAATGTCAGACATTACTGGGCGTAACGGGTTCCGGCAAAACGTTCACCATGGCCAACGTGATTGCCCAACTCAATCGCCCTGCCCTGATCCTCTCTCACAATAAAACCCTTGCCGCCCAACTGTATGGCGAATTTCTCGATTTTTTCCCTAATAACGCCGTTCGCTATTTCGTCTCCTATTACGACTATTACCAGCCAGAAGC
>Ga0208720_1000130_pt1 | contig 19663 bp, 11 predicted proteins | sample LakMenEpi20Apr10_FD_150716 | JGI IMG/M metagenome (GOLD analysis project Ga0208720, IMG submission 150716) | Freshwater microbial communities from Lake Mendota, WI - 20APR2010 deep hole epilimnion (SPAdes) | ecosystem: Environmental > Aquatic > Freshwater > Lake > Epilimnion/Euphotic zone ...
GGGCCAATTGATTCCAAGATTCGGCGTTTATCTGGTGCAACATGTCCGGCCCCTTTTTCTTAGGATTTCTGATGATTTTCAGGATGATCGGAGCTGGTTCGCTGATCAATCAAAGCACGAAGGCGGGCGAGTTCGTCGTCGGTCAGGCGACTTTTTTCAAGCATGTGCGAAATGACAAGCCCGGTGGTGCCTTCCAGCATGTTATTCAGAAGGTTGTCGGCGGCCGCCAGCAGAGACTTCAGGGCCGAACCAGCCGGCTCATAAAGGTGGCTGTTGCCCACGGGGCGGGCCGTCAGGTGGCCTTTATCGACAAGCCTGCGAAGCACAGACTTGGTTGTGGTTGGGGCCCAGCCTTCGGTTTTGGCGGTCTCGGTATAAACATCGCGGGCTGCACAGCCACGGTATCGATGCCTCCAAACCACTTTCATGACCTTCCATTCGGCAGACGTCAGGCTGCTCTCATCAGGCTCGGTGCGTCCAGGTGCCATGATGTTTATCCGTCCTTCTATCCATCAGGTGACAATCACGAAACTAGTACTTACACCAATCGACTATTAGACTAGTCGTTCGGTTCATCGTTGTCAACATCCGCTTCTCGATAATTTTCGAAAAATCTTTAAAGCATGATTTAAAAAGTGGTTACAAAAAAGCCCGCCAGATCAGGCGGGCATGGAAGGGACTTTTTTGAGTGAGATCAGGCGGAGGATCAGCAGATGGCGTCGAAGACGCGAACTTTGGCCCAGTTTTCTTTTTCGAGGGCGATAAATTCGTTATGGCGAGGGGCGTTCTGATAGATATCGTGGGCAGCTCGGTCGTCGAATACGATGACCAGGGCGACGTCGAATTCGAGGTCATTCACAGGCCTGTCGAGGTCTTTTTCGAGGGTACCGGCGAAGAAGAAGCTGGTGCCGGGATGGTCTGTCAGGTATTTGTTACAGGCATGGACCAGTCCGTCGATTTTTTCTTGCGACTGATCTTTCAGCGTGAAATAGACGTTATGTGCGAGCATGGGGAGAGCGTTTCCCAGTCTTTAAAGACGATCAATAGTCGGCGAATCATGGGTGAGGCCACAGTTTGCCGCATCTCATTGAAATTGTCAAATCCACGATTCCGACGTTTTTATAACGGAATTCCGATTTGTGTCCAGCCCAGAAACAGGTTATGATCTATCAGACCCATTCTCTACGCATCCATTGCAATCTGAATATCGCTGGAACTCATCCCAAACCACCCAATTTAAACTATGCGAGATGTATTTGATTTAAAATGAGCGATATGAACTTGCATCACAAGCATTTACGACATTTTTTCCGACAACCGCAAGACGGTGTGGGGCTGGTGCGTCGCGAAATGCTGAGAGTTGGGTCAGCTGGGCTATTTGGGCTGAGTTTACCGCATCTCATCGCGGCGGAAGCCCAAAAAGTTGCATCTGTAAAGGCCAAGAATTTCATTCTGATGTTTCTTGAAGGCGGGCCGGCCCATCAGGACACGTGGGACATGAAGCCGGACGCTCCGGAGGAGATCAGGGGCGAATTCAAGTCAATTCAGACCAGTCTTCCCGGCCAGTTGTTTTGCGAACATTTGCCGATGTTGGCCAAAGTGGCCCATCATTTCTGTTACATACGGTCGGTTCACCACTCGGTAAACGATCATAACGCCGGTGCTTATCAGACTTTGACGGGTAGACACCCTGTCGAAAATGGCCGATTGATCACGCGTCCAAGTTCTTCGGATTTCCCTACATTCGGTTCCGTACTTGCATTATTGAAACCATCAGGGCTGAATCAGCCGGATTTTGTGCACTTGCCGGACTGGATGAGTAATAATGGATCGTTTTTACCAGGCGAATTTGCCGGCTTCCTCGGTCGTAAATACGAGCCTTTTCTGGCAGGCGACCCGAGCCTGAAAGGGTATCAGGTGCCTGGATTAACGTTACCTGATGGGTTGCATTTCGACAGAATGGCTGACCGGCAAAGGCTTCTGAAGCATCTCGACACAACGCTCGACGCTGTGGCCCCGACCATGGACGCGCTTGACGATCAGCAAAAAGCGGCTTTTGCGATGATTTCAAGCCAAGGGGCACGACAGGCCTTTGACATTGGTCGTGAGCCTCTGGCGATTCGTGAACGATATGGGCTGGACCCGGCAAACCCTCGAAACAAAGAGGCTCGTCAGTTTGGTGGGCTACCGCATCTAGGCCAGTGCCTGCTGATGGCAAGGCGGCTTGTGGAGGCTGGAGTACGCGTTGTAACAGTTTGTACAGGTGCACGTTATGATCAGGCATGGGATACACATCGTCAGCATTTCCCACTTTTGAAGCGATCACTCTTACCGATGTTTGACCGATCGTTCTCAGCCTTGATCGAAGACTTGCATCAAAGGGGATTACTGCAAGAGACACTTGTCGTAGCCATGGGTGAATTTGGAAGAACACCGAGGGTGGGTCAGATCACGTCGGGAGCGGGCGCAGATGCAGGCGGGCGTGACCACTGGCCGCCGTGTTATACCGTGATGATGGCGGGCGGGGGCGTTCCGGCAGGAGCCTGGGTGGGATCTTCAGACCGATTTGCGGCATATCCTTCGGAGAATCCGGTGACGCCTCAGGATATTGCGGCCACCATTTATAAACTGATGGGGCTGGAGCCTGCCACAGAGATTCGGGACCACTTGAACAGGCCCTTTGCGTTGGCCACTGGAGTACCGATCCAGGCCATATCAGGAAAAGTTTAAGTGAACACTTGTTTATTATTTTGAGAACGGTTAAGCTGTACAGTCTTGCCTTCGGTTTGATAGGATTGGTCTGAAGATGGTGAGTTGGCGGGACATGCCTAACTGGGGAGAGTCGAGTGCGATTAAAACATGCGATTTACCTGATGGGGTGGATGGGCTTGACGATTTCGATGGGGGTTCCTGCATTTGGGGAATCTCCAGCAAAGGATCCGCAGACGGGTCAATCGTTTGAGGTGCCTTATATATTGACACAGACCAATCACTTTGTGGTGAGGGCGATTATCAATGGCAAGGGGCCGTTCCATCTGGTGGTAGACACAGGTGCGCCGGGGCTGTTTTTAGCGACTGAGGCCGCAAAAAAAGCCGGGATTACGGCGGATCCGAAAAAGTTTTTTACGACGATGGATGAATTGAAGCTGGAGGGTGGCCCGGATCTGAAAAAAATCAAGATCAGGGTTGAGGATCCATTCCAGTTGGTGGGAATGAATTCGCTGGGATTACCGGGCGTGAAGCTGGATGGGCTGATGGGTTTTTCGGTACTGGCGCGATATCGGATTACACTTGACCCGAGTCATAAAAAGATGATCTGGACGAGGCTTGATTTCAATCCGAAAGAATCACCTGAGGATGTACCGATGGTGAAGAAAGAGGATATGCCGGCCGAGCTTCAGGCGATGAATCTGCTGGGTCCGGCGATGAAATTTGCAGCCATGTTTGTAGGCAAACAGCCTGAGACCAAGCGTTTGCCACAGGGCTATGGCGGTTTTGCGGTGACTGAAAAAGAAAAGAAACTGATTGTAACACAGCTGATGGCCGATTCGGCCTCTGCGAAGTCAGGGCTATTGTTGCAGGATGAAATCATAAAATACGATGGGAAGGCGGCAGGCTCAATTGCTGATTTTACGAAAATCATGGAAAAGAAATCGGCCGGCGCCAGGTTGTCATTGACGGTTCGTCGTGCGGGCGTTGAGAAAGAGCTGGAAATGATGCTGGAAGAGGGCTTCTGAAATGAAACTGCAAATGAACCTGAAATACAGCCTGATATTCACGCTTTTTCTCACAGTTCCGGCCGTGGCCCGGGCGCAGCCGATGCCGATGGTAAAAACGGCAATGATTGCGCCCGATCTGGCCAAGCTGGGGCCGGGCTTCCCGTTTGAAATGACGGGCACGAACCATTTTTATGTGGAAGTGAAATTAAACGGTGAAGGGCCATTCAGGCTGATATTTGACTTGGGCGCGCCTATCACTCTGTTGTCGAACAAGGCGGCCCGCGATTCAAAAACCATCAAGCCGGGCAAGCGGCCCTCGTTCCTGATGGGTATGAGCGGCGAAGGTACCGTGAAGGAAATGCAATTTGGGGACTCTACGGCCAAAGATATCCCCGTGATGATTTTTGACCATCCAGCCATATCAGCGATGAGCGAAATATTGGGCAAGCGGTTTGACGGGATCCTGGGCTACACCTTTTTCGCCCGTTATCGAACGACGATTGATTATCAGAAAAAACGACTCTGGTTTGAGCCTGTGCGTGAAACGACAGAAAACGTGGTGACCTCCCTGCCCGACCGCATGCTGAACCCATCGGCCAAGGTGCCGACACGGGTGGTGGTGCCGCGCACAAATACAATCGGCATCAAGGTGGAAATGGAACCTGTTGACACAGCGGCTGCGGTGCCGCCGGTCTTGAAAATCACCGAAGTTCGGCCTGATGGGCCGGCGGCCAGGGCGGGCATACAAGTGGGCGATGTCTTGATTTCATTTGGTCCGCACTGGTTATTTTCAAGCGCCGATCTGGCGGATGCCCTGCATGGAGCTGAACCGGGAACCAAGTTAGAATTGGTGGTTCTGCGAAAAAGTCTGACGAAAAAACTCGAGTTAATACCTGAACGATTGTATTAAGGCGGGGAATTCAGTTCTCGTCGCCCAGGTCATATTTGCGCAACATTTGGCGAAGTGTGGCTCTGTGTATGCCTAGCATTCTGGCGGAAGGCTGTTTCTGACCTTTGTTCGCTTCAAGGACCAGTCGCAGCAGGATCGGTTCAACTCGGGCCAGAAATTGTTCGTGAAGATTCTCCTCTGCTGTTGATTTCAATTGGTCAGCGACCCATTGGCCAATCATTCGATCCAGCGTGTCAGGGTTCGATTGATTGGAGTAAATATCGATATCAGGGGGGAGATGCTCTGGCTGAATTTGTTGGTGCTGGGCGAGAATAGCCGCATGTTCCACGGCGTTTTTCAATTGCCGGACATTTCCAGGCCATTTCCGTTTTTTTATTTCGAGTAAGGCTTCTGCAGTCATTTCGGCTTGGTGCGAGATCAAAAAATGATTCACCAGTTCCTGGATATCTTCAGGCCTTTCTCTGAGGGGTGGCAGATGGACAGGAAAAACGTTGAGGCGGAAATAAAAATCTTCGCGAAATATCCCCTGACGGATCAGGTCGGGAAGCGAGCGATTCGTGGCGGCGATAAATCGCACATCAATGGGCACGCTGTGGGCGGCGCCGACGGGTGTAACTTCTCGATTTTCAAGGACTCTCAGGAGTTTTACTTGCATTTCCGCGGGAACTTCGCCGATTTCATCAAGAAATAGTGTGCCGCCGTGCGCCTGTTGAAATAAACCGGAGGAATCGCGATCAGCACCTGTGTAAGCGCCTTTGACATGGCCGAAGAGTTCTTTTTCCATGAGGCCCGGGTTAAAAGCGGCCATGTTCGTGGCGATGAACGGTTTTGATTTTCGCGGACCATTTTGATGGATGGCTCTAGCGATAAGCTCTTTACCGGTACCGCTTTCACCAGTGATCATCACTGGTGCGTCTCTACGGGCCAGCAATGCGATTTTGTGAAACAGGCCTTGCATTTCGCGAGAACGGCCAATGATTTGATATGGCTCAGTTTCCAGTAGATGCCGCTGTTGCTTCTGATTTATTTTAATTGTATTTGCCAGAGCTCGTTGAACCGCGAGGCAGGCTTCTTCCAGGTCGAACGGTTTGATCAAGTAACCGGAAGCCCCTTTTTCTACGGCTTTTACGGCGGTTTGAAGATCACCAAACGCGGTCATGATGAGAACGGGGATATCACCAAGTTTCTGTTTCAAACCGGCGATCGCGGAAATGCCATCGGAACCGGGCAGCCGCACATCCATCAAAATCAGGTCGAATTGAAATTGATCGGCTTTCGCGGAGGCCTCTTCGGCGGATGAGGCCGTCAAGCATTCGTGGCCTTCATCAAACAGGGCCTCGCGCAGGGTCCAGCAAATCACGGGTTCATCATCGACCACCAGGAGCTTAGCCAATGGTTTTCGTCTTCTGTGAATGTGAAAGATCTGTCATGGAATCAGCGGGCCAGATCCATTCAAATATTGTGTGTTCGTCTTCGCGTCTCCATTGTAGCTTACTTTTGTGGCGATGTGCCACTTGTATTGCCAGATAAAGCCCCAGGCCGAGACCTTCGGGCTTCGAGCTGACGAACGGCTGGCCGATCTCGCCGGGAATGCAACTGGAAAAACCCGGGCCATTGTCGATAATCTGTAATCGCGGTTCCCCGGTTTCCATAAGTGCCAGCTTGAGCTGAACATGCCCGTCATCGTGGGCAGCTTCAATGGCATTATTCACAAGATTAAAAACGGCCGTCCGGTATTCGGCTGGATCCCCCAGAAGTTGACAGGGCTGTTCTGTCGATTCGAACTTCAAGTGTACCCGCGCATGGCTGGCATGAAATTCGAGAAGGGAAATTGTTTCCCTTATCAGCCCTTTCATATCAAATACCACTAAATTGTCGGTAGTTGCGGGAGCTTGAGAGATCAGGGCTCGAACCTGTTCTTCGGTCAGTTTCAATTGTTTCAAGGCCATCCCGATGCTCTCATCCGAATTCGAGATCGGACATCGCCTGAAATGTAATTGTATCGCCATCCGCGCACCTGCAATTGAATTACGAAGCTGATGAGCCAGGCCCGAAGCAATTTGTGCCAGTACTCGCATTCGGCCAGTGATTTCAATTGTTTTCTGCATCTCCTGAATTTGCCGGCTCATATGGTTGATCGAACATACCAGTTGCTCGATTTCATCATTTTTTCCGGAATTCAAAATCAACTCTTCAAATTGCCCGCCCGCAATTCGAGCGACACCTGTTTCAACCAAAGAAAGCCGGGTGGAAATACGACGGGCGACCAGTGCAGTGACCGCCGTCATGGCCACCAGACCGATGATGCCTAGCAAAAGTGGTAAAACCAGGGCTTCACGCCGGGTGCGTTGCCAAAGCCGCACGGGATATAAAGCAATTAATCGGCGATTTTGGCCGACGACTGGAATTGCAATACTGAAATATTCCATATCCTGATATCGCACGCGTGGAGCATTGGCAAGTCTGTCGGGGCTCGATTTCGATTGAGGCAAGCTTCGGGGCAAATCAGAAAGGCTACTATGGATTGGTCGGTTTTGATCATCGAACGAGATAAAGTCTGCTCCGGTCAGTTGATGCAGTCTTTGCAGAACGCTCTCTGTAAGAGGAAATTGGGGGTTGGAAAGCACGTTGGAAAGCCCTGCAAGCCGCCCTATGATCTCGGACTCAACCCGATTTGAAGCCACATATACGCCTGTCATCGCCGTCAGAAATGCAAAAAAGGCCTGAATCGCCAGTAATGGAACGGCAATCTGGTGGCGGATCGACCATGATTTTGGAGCACGTTTTTGATTGATCATCACTTCGGGGGCGGACATTTTTTCGCCATGTCTGTACAGATCTTGATCGTGGCGGATCGGGCCTCTTGAAAAACGAATTCTTAAGTACCTACAATACATGAGTTTATACTAGTAAAAGACGGTCGGCATATAAGTTGCATGAGATGAGATCCGGTTATTCGCTGATTGATGTCCGTTGGGAAGCGCACTTGAGAAGCCACACCAATATGATCGTAAAATTGTCACTCGCCGTCAAACGAGGTTTCACATTGATTGAGCTATTGGTCGTCATCTCCATCATCGCCGTTTTGATCTCGCTTCTGCTTCCGGCGGTGCAATCGGCTCGTGAGGCAGCTCGGCGGGCGAAATGCAATAACAACTTAAAGCAGCTTGGTTTGGCGATTCATAATTATGAAGGGGTTGTCGGAACATTGCCGCCTGCGCTTGTCCTGAAGGGTCAGGGAACCACTGTGACGTGGACAAATGGATACGGGGCTTATGCCCGAATCCTGCCATTCTCTGAGCAGGGGGCATTATTTAATGCGATCAACTTTGATTTGGATATGCAAACTCCGCCCAATATCACTGCGGCTTCGGTGGTGATCAATTTCCTGGTCTGCCCGAGCGAAGTCAAGCCTCTGGCACGTCCACTGCCGGATGGAACTCAATATGGAATAGCGACTTATGGTTTTTTAGAAGGCGACTGGTATGTTTGGGGCGGATTCAATTCATCGCAAAAAAACCGGAGTGCTTTTGGGCCCAATATGTCTCGGACCTGGGCTGAGTTCAGTGATGGGCTGAGTAATACGATGCTGATGTCCGAAGGCAAGTCGTTTATGACGTATTACCGCGATTGTCCGACGTTAAGCCGGGTGAACGACCCGAATCATATTCCAGCTCCCGATGCTGATCCATACACGATTGTGCCGGAATATTTGGGTGGATGCACGGTGAGGGTCGAAGAAGGGCGAACCCAGTGGTTTGAGTCGGGAGTTCACCATAATGGAATTACGACGGCCTGGCCGCCCAATAAAAAGATTCGTGGTGGCCCGAATAAAATCTATGCGGATCTGGATATCAACAGCAGTCGCGAAAAGCTCGGGCGACCGTCGTTTGCAGCGGTGACGGCCAGAAGTTATCACCCTGGAGGAGTTTACGCATTGATGGGAGATGGGTCGGTGAAATTTGTGAAGGATTCGATCAACGGCTATATCTGGCGAGCTTTGGGCAGCGTTGCGGGTGGAGAAGTGGTGAGTGCGGAGAGTTATTGAGAATGCTTTATTGCATTTTCAATTGAGGAACAGGTTGCAAGTAGCATTCGTATTTTAAAGCAAGTGTGATGTGGCCGCAAAAGGCTATTTTCCACAAAACCGCTTTTGATGTCCTCCGGACATCTCTATTAACAGGTGCCTCCTCTGGAGCCTGAATGCATTCATAAGAACGAGTGGCATCATGGTTATCACAAGTCCTTTGTAAATTTGCAGTAAGATCTCTGGCTTTTGGCCAGAAAACCATCATAAATCGGGACGTTATTCTCGACCTGATCCATCGATTTATTGATGAATGAAAAGCGGTGGAGCGATTAGAAACAATCGCTCCACCGCTTTTTGGATGTTACGTTCTTCAGAAACGCAGCCGGGATCAGTGGTTGAAGAGGAAGGCGGGGCTGTTGATCAAGGCCCAGGCCAAGTCTTGGGCCACTGTCAGACGCTTGTTGGTGCGCTGGGAAACGGACTGCTTCATGTCTTCTCGCAGTTGAACGACTTTGGAGTCGTCCATCACAGGCCGTTTGGCGACTTCCAGCTTGGCCTTGAGCGATTCCAGTTCGGCGTCGGCTGGGATCGGCTTTTGGGCTTCCACCAAGGCAGTCTGCAGTTTCTGGCCTTCGGGATCAACTGTGCGGAAGTAGGCTAAGATCGAGTCCTGCTGAGGCTTGGAACGCAATTCTGGAGAAGTACCAAGAATCGTCTGGAATTCTTCTGGAAGACTCAGGCCGACGTCTTTTTTCGAGACCGCCACGCTGATCCGGAATCGTCCCAGATTGTGACGCTGGCCAAATCTCTGAACGATGGTGAAGTTGAGATCCGTTCCGCCTGCAAATCCAACCGGTTCCGAGGTCTCAAAAGTGCCCCAGTGAGTGACACCAACGGCGGGTATAATGGCCCAGCCATTGCCCCCATTGAGAGTTTTATCGAACAGGGCGGCGACCGAAAAGCCTTGCTGGGCAAAGTCTTGAAGAGGTTTGACAAAGGCCAGTTCTTTCTTGATTTTGGCATCTGCCTGGCTTGTGGCAGTCACTTGAAATTCATTGACCACAAAGTTTCCGTTATCCGAAAGACCAGGCCCTTTTGATGGAAGGCGGGCATCGGACAAGGCTTCGAGACGAATCGCAGTGATGTTCTGCAAATTCGTTCTGACACGGAACTTGTAATCACCTGACTCAGGCTTGCCCTGAACGAAGACGGATCGATCCTCTTGAGGCAGGAACTGTGCCCCTGGAGTTTTGTCGAACTGGTTGATCTGCAAAGGAACCCATTCGACCTGCGACTGCTGGGCTTGCCATTGGGCGAGTTTTTGCGGCAGTTTCTGGTCGTAAGCCTTTAAGGCTGCTTGGGAATCGGCCACCTTTTTGACTTGATCGGCTTCGGCTTTCTGGCGGATCGGCACCACTATCGCCTGACGGGCCTTGATTGCATTTTCGGCTGCAAGAATGGAAGCGGTGCGGTCACTCTCGAGCTTGGCTTTGACGGGCTTCCAGGCGGCTTCCGCCTTGGCCACTATGGCTTCAAGATTGGTGTTATCTGTATCGATTTCCGTCAGAAGTTTCAGAGCAGCATCGATTTCCGACTTTTTGGCTGGTCGGTTGAGGATCCGGGTGACCAGAGCGTCGACCAGTTGCCGGTCGTCTTTGTGCTCGGACACGAGTTTGACCAGGGCGTTGGCTGGATCTCCAATCGCATCGGCGACTGTTGGTCCGGAGACAAGTGCCATGACAGGGCCAAGTTGCATTCCGCTAGAGCGTTCGCATTCGCAGGCAGATTCACGTACAGGGCGTCCGAATGTGTTCAAGAAGCCGGATGGCAGCTCGACACCATTGTCAGGCAGTTCAGCAGCACGGGTGCCGGCTGGAACGCCCGGGAACTTTGAGGACGAGCCTGTGACTGCAACAATCGCGTCATAAAGCACTTCGGCTGGGAGGCGACGTGGCAGGGCGTGCGAATAGTTGATCTTGTCGTCTTCGTTCCACTTGTTGGATTCATAGCTCAGTTGGTAGGTACGCGTTTTGGTGATCATGCGTATCATGTGCTGAACGTTGAAGTTGGAGCGGATGAACTCCTGGGTCAGATAGTCGAGAAGCTCAGGATTTGAGGGTGGATTTCCGGCCCTAAGGTCGTCGATCGGCTCCATCAATCCTACTCCGAACATGTAGCCCCAGAGACGATTGACGTAACTTCTTGCAAAGTATTCATTTGAAGGACTTGTGATCCACTCGGCCAGCTGTTGGCGACGGGTCAGGCTGGCGGCCGATGCAGGCTCGGAGGCAGGCTTGTCGGCCTTGGTGACCGTGACTGGCTTGGGGGCCGGTACGTTCTTGGTGACAGAGACTTTACGAATTTCGAAAGGGAATTTTGGAGGGGCCACTTGCCCTGTCCGCTCGTGGGTCACTTCACCAGAGGGGCGGTCTTTGACCACTTCGTAAAGTGGGGTGGCGCCTTCCACAGCAGATCCACCGATGGTTTTGCCCTGGCTGGCCGGGTCGTTTTCCAAGCCCATCTGGGCGAAAAACGCAGCGGTCTGGTAGTACTGATCCTGCGTCCATCGTTCAAACGGGTGGTCGTGGCACTTGTTGCAATTGAACCTGACGCTGAGGAAGAGGTGGGTGGTATTTTCCATCATCGGGGCCGGGTCGCGCAAGATCTTGTAATAGTTGGCGGCCGGGTTCTCTTTGGTACTGCCTGTGGCGACCAGAATCGACTTCACGAACTGGTCGTAGGGGACGTTTTTCTGAACCTGATCACGGATCCAGGCCCGGAATGCGACGGCTCCTTCAGGGGCGAGAAACTTGCGATTGACCTGTAAAAGGTCGGCCCATTTGTTGGTCCAGTGGTCTACGAAAGTCTTCCCACCAATCAACTTGTCGATGGCAGCCGATCGTTTTTCACGGGTCGGTTTTTGGTCGGCCAGGAACGCCTTGACTTCGTCAGAGGTCGGTGGAAGGCCGGTCAGATCGAGATACATCCGGCGCAGGAAGGTGGCATCATCGGCCAGGCCTGATGGCTCAATTTTCATCCTCTTCCACTTGGAGGCGGCCAGACGGTCGATTTCCGACCAGCTTTCTGGCTCTTTCCAGGCGAAGCCGGTGCGATCGCCCATGACGGTCAGAGTTGTGGCGATGTAGGAGCCTTCATAACGGGCCAAAACCGGGGCCTCGCCACGACGCTGGGCCGTAAGCAGGCCTCCACGGGGCGATGCAGTGGCCACTTCATTATTGGCAGATTCAAGATAAACCTCTTGAGTCACGTCCCGTGTCTTCCCATCGGCATAGGTGGCCTGGATGCGGAACTGCTGGAGGTCGCCCTCGCTCTGGATGATCGGATTCTTGGGGAAAATATCGAGCTTGGTCACGCGTGGGGTGTTCAGATTCAGAGCAGCTCCGGCAGCGATCCAATCCTTAAGAATCTCGTAATGAGCTTCGCCTGGGAGGGTTAGAGAGCCACCTGCGTGCGGAACCCGGCCAGAGGCTTTTTGGAGCATCAGGCTGTTGTCAGGCGCCACGGGATTGGTACGGCGGGCGGCCAGGTCGTCGGTCAGGGCCCGTGTATCAAAAATGGCGTCATAGCCTCGGAGGCTGAGCTTGAAGCCGTTCTTGCCCTGAGCGGAACCGTGACAGGTGCCCTGGTTACAGCCAAGCCGTGACATGATCGGAGTCACATCGTGTAAGTAGTCAACTGCCTTGGTGTTCGAGAAATTCGAGACCTGCACGGGGACCTGAGCCTGAGCGGAGCCAACAACGAATGTGAGTTGACCTGTTCCGTCAGATTTGGGCTGAACGATCCCGGTGGGTGCGATCAGGAGTAAGTCATTGCTCTGTGTGATCTTGGCAAGACGTGTGGCGTCGACGGTATCGCCAGAATCGAGGCGGCCGATGACGACCACCTGTGCATAGTCGTAGCGACCATCAAGCACGAGCGACTTCGGCTCGACGTCGAGCGAAACGATCTTTGCCCCCTTTGGAAGTGCTTCTGCAGAGAGAGTTTGAGTCAGTCGTTTAGGCACAGATCCATCGGCCTTGGCGACGATCGTCTTGACGACAGACGGCATGGCAGGGATGTTTCTGAGAACCTTGCCGGTCTCTGTCTCAATCATTCGGATCAAACCATCGGAGCCAGCGGCAGCGACGGTTTTGGAGTCTGCCGAAAAGCTGACAGAGTAAATTCCGGTCGCCGGAACATCGATCGATGCAATCAGCTTAACATCTTTGGTCAGATAGGCTTCGAGCTTTTTTGCTTCATCCGGAGAGTGTCCGGTCTTGGCCACAATGGCTTTGATGTCGTCGGGGAGGCCGGTGTCGAATTCGTAGCTGTAGACGTGGATCTGGCCTTTGCCGTCGAGGCTGGAGCCGGCGACAATCCGCTTGCCGTTGGGGCTGACATCGACGCTCCAGACGCGGCCTTTCATGGCCGGCATCTTGCGGATGAGGTTGGCATCGTCGCCGATCACGCGGGCGGTAAGTCGTGTGGTGCGATAGACTTTCACGACACTGTCAGAACCAGCCAAAACGATTTCGTCGCGTTGAGGATGGCGGGCAATGGCGAGGATTCCGCCCTTGAGTGCTCCGGGCGTGATCGAGGTCAGGTTGTCCACAAATCGCTGGGTGGCGACTTCCGTAAGTTTGGTGGTCATGTCGCGGCCGACGCTGATCAGATGGCTTCCATCTTTGGTAAAGATGGTGTCACGAACCCAGTCGTTGTGAGCCCCTTGGAAGAGGACTTGAGCGCCGGTTTTGGTGTCGAAGGCACGAACGGAATTGTCGCCGCAACCGACGGCGATTTTGGTACCGTCGGGCGACCAGCTTGCTCCATAAATCGTGTCGAAGCCAACAGGTACAGACAATACGAGCTTGGCCGATTCGACGTTCCAGATCTGGAGTTCGCCGGATTGGGCAGGGGTTCCACCGGCCACTGCGATCAGCTTACCGTCGGGGGAATAACGGACGGTTTCGATGCGTTCGGAGAGGCCGATCAGGCGGTTTTGAATCTTGCCGCTGGAGGGATCGATCAGGAGGACTTCGTGGAAGCCGGCGACTGCAAGCTGGTTGCCGGTTGGGGCAAAATCGAGGCTTGTGACGGTGACGGGCCGGGGGTAAACAGGGAGATTTTTGGAGTCGAATCGGGCCAGGGCTGAGGCAGGTGTGTCGTCGACTGCTCCCTGAGAGATCCACTGGCGAACCAGGTCGATGTCTGAGGCAGCCAGAGGCGGCTTGTCCTTAGGCATTTCCGCCTTGCCGTTTTGGAGCACGATCTGGTCAAACAGGTGACTTTCGTCGGGCTTGCCGGCCACAATCGGGGCCTCTTTCGAATCGCCTGCCTTTAAGAGGCGGGCGAAATCGGTCATCACATAGCCACCTTGAGGTTTGGCCGGTTGGTGGCAGCCTTGGCAACTGGTCTGAAAGATCGGCTTGATCTGCTTGTAATAACTGATTTTAGCAGCAGATACGGCGGCGTCTTTAGGGGTTGGCTTGGGTGGATCGGCAGCCAGAATCGCGACAGGCGATGCCAATGTGACGAGCCCAACAGTCGCTTTAAACAAGCTGAGGCTGTACCAAGGGCGATCGGTTTTGAATCTCATGGCTGGAGCACCTCGAGGCAAATGGAGAACTCTGGCAGTGATTCGCTTCATGCAAATTGGCTTGATCAGACCTGATGGCCTATCAAAACGGTGCAAGAGACGATTTTTAGAGAACTGGTGAGTTGGGTCGTTTGTATGTCTGAAATCGGTTGGGCGGGAACATACACAACTAGTTTAACACTTTCGGATCTTTTTGCCAATAGACTCATATTGAAAAAAACTTCAAGATTTTCCCGCCCCAGACTGTTTTTTATGAATACAGATATCCGGATTCATGAATTATAGGACCTGAATCGATTTTAGCGAATATTGAACAGGGCCATTGCCGATAATCCTGATGAACAACAGTTGTCGGAGTTGCTGTATCCCATTCTGTATCTACATCTGTAAAATCACAAATCCCTCGAAAAATACGGCCAGAATCGCCAGATCCACAGACACTCTTCTGGAGCTTTGAGATGTTCGCTCGTCCATTTGTGCTTGTGAATTTGATTCTCGGATGGATCGTATTTTGTCCCGTCGTCAGGGCTCAGGATCCCGAAATCCTGCCTGAACAGCCTGGTTTAAATCTAAATGCAGGAACAGATTACGCTGTTCCAAACACTCTCCCAGACGATCTGGTCGACCCTCAGAGCCTGACAGGTGGAGGCGATGTTGCCAGTGCTGCTCCAGCCCCGCCTGGACCTTCGCCTTATGGGGTGACCGGAGACTGGCTGGGCGTGCGCACAAGCCTTCTGGAGCGAGGCGTGAATCTCCGTACGAACTTCACACAGTTCTATCAGGGGGTGACCTCGGGGGGCCTGAATCAGGAATTTGCCTATGGCAACAAGTTTGACTATTTCGGGGTACTCGAAATGGAAAAACTGCTTGGCCTGAAGGGTATGCTTGTCAACCTTCACGGCGAGAGCCGGTTCGCCCAGAGCGTGAATCGGCTGGACGGTGCCCTGCTCCCTTCCAACTTTGCACTTCAGTTTCCCCAAGGCTCCGGCTCGAATTCGGCACTCACGAACATGCAGATCCAGCAGTTTTTGAGTCCCAACTTTGTCGTAACAGTCGGGAAAATCAATACGGCCGATGGTGTCAATATCCACCCGTTCATGGGCGGATATGGCACGGACAGGTTCATGAACACGGCCTTTATCCTGAACCCGATTTTTGGTCGGTCAATTCCTTATTCCACTCCAGGGGCAGGGTTTAGCTACCTCAAAAACTTTGATCCGGTGTTTACGTTTCTAATCGTCGACCCGATGGGCAAGCCTTATACGACAGGTCTGGGCGACCTGTTCAGCAACGGGGTTTCTCTGTTTACCCAGCTTCGGATTCCGGTCAAGCCCGCCGACCTGCCCGGCCACCAGTCGGTGGAAGTCACATGGTCCAACGGCAAGTTCAGCCCTCTTTCAGGCGACGATTACATCATCATTCCCGGGGAGGGTCTGATCGCGAAAAAGCAGACGGGCAGTTGGGCTGTCAATTACGGATTCGACCAGTTCGTTTTACATAGTAGTGAGACGCCTGGTAAGGGCTGGGGCCTGTTTGGGAACATTTCGATAGCCGACCAACAGACGAACCCGATCAACTGGTTCATGAATATTGGTCTGGCTGGTACAAACCTGCTTCCAAGCCGCCCCAACGATTCGTTCGGAATGGCCTATTTTTATATGGGTGTGAGCAACGCCCTGCAGCGAACGATCAGCCCATTTCTGCCTGTGGGCAATGAGCAGGGCTGTGAAGTCTACTACAATGCGTCGATCACCAAATGGTTTCAAATGACAATTGATTTACAGGCCATGGATACAGCCCGGTCTGATGCTGCAAGCTGTCTTCTGTTCGGTCTTCGGGGTAAAATTATTTTCTGATCGCAAAAAAAAACGAATGCCTGTCACATTCTTGTCATAGTCCTGATATGATGTGTGCCTGGATAGACACTTAAATCTCACCTGACCTCTCTGGAGTCATCGCTTCGTGAATAGGAAACTTGTGTTCTCCACTATCAGGCTGATGCTGAGCATCGCCCTGCTCGATCTGCCGGGTATAATCCAACTGGCCAAATCGGCAGAAAAATCGCCTGTCAACACATTCCAATCAACCGGACTTTCTGCTGGAAAGTCAAATCTGCTCAATAAAGCGGCAACAAGCCTGGCCACAATGACCATGGCTCCATCAACAAAACAAGCCAAAAAGCCGAACATCGTGATCATCTGGGGCGATGACATCGGTCAGTCGAACATCAGTGCCTATAGTATGGGCATGATGGGCTATCGCACGCCCAACATCGACCGAGTGGCCAAAGAAGGCATGATTTTTACCGATTATTATGCGGAACAAAGCTGCACCGCTGGCAGAGCCTCATTTTTGACCGGTCAGCACGGTCTTCGTACGGGCCTGACAAAGGTCGGACTCCCGGGTGCCAAGCTTGGGCTTTCCAAGAAAGATCCAACGATCGCTGAAGTCCTGAAATCACAAGGCTATAGCACAGCCCAATTCGGCAAGAACCACTTGGGCGACCGTAACGAATTCCTTCCGACAGTGCATGGTTTTGATGAGTTTTACGGGAATCTCTACCACCTCAATGCCGAGGAAGAGCCAGAGCACGCGGACTATCCAAAGGATCCTGCGTTTCGTGCCAGATATGGCCCCCGGGGCGTCCTTGAAACCAAGGCTACGGATGTGGACGACCCAACGGTGGACCCACGTTTTGGGCGAGTCGGCAAGCAGACGATCAAAGACACTGGCCCACTGACCCGCAAGCGGATGGAGACGGTGGACGGTGATATTGCCAACCGGTCCGTAAATTACATTAAAAGCCATGCATCGGCCGACAAGCCATTCTTTCTGTGGGTGAATTTCACTCACATGCACTTCCGCACCTATATTGAAGAGCAAAAGAAGGGTCAGGCTGGAAAGTGGCTGGGCACTTATGCGGACGCCATGGTTGAGCATGACAAGAACGTGGGCCAGGTTCTGAAGGCACTTGACGATGCGGGGATAGACGATGATACATTTGTCATGTACTCCACCGACAACGGCCCGCACATGAACTCGTGGCCCGATGCGGCCATGACCCCGTTCCGGAGCGAGAAGAACTCGAACTGGGAAGGTGCATACCGCGTTCCAGCGATGGTTCGATGGCCTGGTCATATCAAGCCTGGGAGTGTTTCGAACTCGATCGTATCGCACCACGACTGGCTCCCGACATTGGCCTCCATTGCAGGCGATTCCAGTGTCAAGGAAAAGCTCTTGAAGGGCCATACGATCGGTGAAGAGACCTATAAGGTTCACCTTGATGGTTACGATCTGGCCCCTTATCTGACCGGTCAGGCGCAAGAAAATCCGCGCAGCAGTTTTATCTATTGCAACGACGATCAGCAGGTGACAGGCCTGAGGTACGACAACTGGAAGATGGTCTTCATGGAGCAGCGTGCCCAGGGTACCTTGAAGATCTGGGCCGAGCCGTTTGTGACACTTCGTGTACCGAAGCTTTTCAACCTTCGTTCGGATCCTTACGAGCGGGCCGATGTGACTTCAAACACATACTACGACTGGTTGATCGACCATGCCTTCCTGTTCGTACCCGCCCAGGAATATGTTGGAAGTTTCCTGAGCACGTTCAAGGATTATCCGCAGAGACAGAAGGCGGCGAGCTTCAATCTCGACGAAGTCTTGAAGAATCTTCAGGAACGTGGCGCAGCCAGTCAGTAATCGCTTGAAACGGATCAGGCCAAATTTCAAAAAGGGTCAGGACCTGTGTCCTGGCCCTTTTTTCATTCTGCGAATTCGAAATACTTCGGACCAGATAGCCGACTGGTTCAGAGTCTGGGAGAGCGGTGTCAGGACACGCTGTGGTCTTCAGGGCGATCTCGGTGGATTCCTAAGGCTGGCTCAGCGGGAAACGAATCTTGGGCAAGCCAGGCGGCCAAGAATGGGGTTGTGGGATTAAGGATCTGGCCGGGAATAACTTCCTACTTTTTAAGCGAACCGTGGTCTATCGCCCTGCGGCTTCTTTCTAGCCGGTCTTGGCGCTAGCCCCGGTTGGTTTTCTTAATCGCCGAAACCGTGGGCGAGCGCCCCGCTGTTAGATTTCGACCTGAAGAGGCGTAATCCTACAGCCCGGTCCGAAGGGCCGGGTTTTGCGAGCGACAAAATTCTGGTTCAGGCCTGAAGGGCCGCAATCATGTCCTTTCAGGCCGAAAAGCAAATGCTTTGTGCAACGATCTTCCCAGCCCTTCGGACTGGGCTGTAGGATCTCTGGCCGTTGGCCCGAAAACCAAAACCATCCCAAATCGGGAAGTGATTTCTGGCCCGTTCCTAAAGGATCAGGCTGGAAATAACTTCCCTTTTTTTAAAACCAACCAACCAACCGGGGCTAGCGTTAAGAGCGGCTAGTCAAGAGCCGCGATGTGCTTGGGCCACACGGCCCACAATCTCAATTCTGGCGTAAGAAGACAGAATCATACGCCCGGACATGACTGGCGTAGAGAAACGTAAGAAAGCGTAAGCCAGAACGAGTGAAACGGGGGAAGGCGGGTTCGTTTGAAAAAACGCTTCGGGTAGAGAGGGTTTTATATATATAGAGTTAAATAACGATTCTTCTTATAAGCAGGGACGTTGCGCTTTTTGAAGTTTTTAGAGTCTGATGACATAAAGCTTTATTACAAAACATCTTGAAGAATCAAGAATGGCTTGTACACTCATGGAAAATCTGTTCACAGGGATGTCTATAGCTTGGCGAGAGTTGTTCATGGATGTGATTCTATAAGTAGATTGGAAACTTTCGATGTGAATGGAATCAGGTGAACCCTGAACATAACTTGACATAAGCGCAACGGGATATCCCGATGCGGATCAAACCTTGGTCAAACTTCAAGAGAATCGTAGTGATGGAGTTCGCTGACTACTCGTTAGTAACATGTATCGGATACGGGTTCTGTGATCCTGAATCTAAACTTATAAAAAACGTAAGAAATTTTTCTACGCAGTGAAGGGTGTCGGCATCTCGGCCTCTTCCATACGTGGATTGGTGGACTGGAGGTGGATTTTGACGGTGAATTACGGTAGAGATGCGAGGGCGTCGGCGGGCGAATTCTGTTCAGATATACTAGTCCGGACAACAAATCAGCGAACCGTGTATTTGGTGTAACTTCCGCTTTTTAGGTCAATCGTAGACAATCACAACTTGGCTGTTATCTAGCCGGTCTTGGCGCTAGCCCCGGTTGTTTATGTTCCGCGAACCGGGGGCTAGCGCCGGCTAGCGCCCGGCGGCTAGATTCAAACCAAGAAACCGCAGGCTATCGCCTCTTATCTAGCCGGTCTTGGCGCTAGCCCCGGTTGTTTATGTTCCGCGAACCGGGGGCTAGCGCCCGGCGGCTAGATTCAAACCAAGAAACCGCAGGCTATCGCCTCTTATCCAG
>Ga0208720_1000133_pt1 | contig 19466 bp, 3 predicted proteins | sample LakMenEpi20Apr10_FD_150716 | JGI IMG/M metagenome (GOLD analysis project Ga0208720, IMG submission 150716) | Freshwater microbial communities from Lake Mendota, WI - 20APR2010 deep hole epilimnion (SPAdes) | ecosystem: Environmental > Aquatic > Freshwater > Lake > Epilimnion/Euphotic zone ...
TCAATCCCTTCTCTTGTAGTTACAAATATACTACTTCCTACAATATTTACAATAGGTTTGTTATCATTTTCTCTTAATTCAAAATAAGTTTCTATTGGAGCCATTCCTTTCATTAGAATTACTTTGATTGGACTGTAAGCATGTTTTTTAATTACTGCTAATTGTTCCATCATTTTTTTCTTTACAGGATCTACATTAGGTTGTTTTGGTTCTATGGTAGGTAAAGAATCAATTATATCTTTTCTTTTTTTCAAACTACTTCCATCATTATTTTCATAAAGTTTATTTCCTGTAGCAGTACTATAAATATTATTGTTATCTGTAACAATAACATCTACTCCTGTTGATTCGTCAACTGTTGTGTTATAAGCACCTAATATTTTAGTTATGTTTTTAGAATCTTTATTAGGAGTACCACTAAATTTAGAACCATCTAAACCTATTAATTGTAATTTATCTTCTTTAGTAATATTCCAAACTAACCACTTGTTAACTCCCTCTGCATTTTTATATTCTATTACACTTCCTTTCATTATTCTAGAAGTTGTTTCAGGGGATATTATAAATCTTTTAGACTTTGCATTATTTTCTACAATAGGTTTAATTATTTCTGGAGATTTTACAACTTCTGTAAATTGGCTACTTATAATTTTAGGAAAATCTCCAGTATTATCAATACCAATTTCAGCAAGTTTTTGATTTAAATAAGCCCAACTTTTAGGTGCTGTATTTTTCATATCTGAAATCTGTCCTTTACCAAAAGGCATTTTTGCTCCAAACTTAATACCTTTAAAATCATTTAAATTATTTTTAATAATTTTTATATCACTATCAATTTCTTCTTTAAACTTATCAAACTTATCATCAGTCCATTGAGTTCTTTTATCATCTATCATTGTAGTAATAGGAAAAGCATTATTTAAACCTCTTATAATAGCTTGTGTTGTTCCAGGATATTTCTTACCTTCTCCGTAAATTGCCGCATATCTAGATTCTTTAGGTACTAAATTAGAACCAGAAGTTCTTTCTGCATTGTCTGTAAATAAATAAATATAATCACTATCTTTTTTAACACTATTTCTATCAAAATTAACAGTTAAAGGAATTATTTCTACATTATTAACATCTTCTGTAGGTAAATTAGTTTCTACTACTTTTTGATTTTTAAAAACTTGACTTTCAATTTGAAAAGGATTTGTAAGTTCTTTGTTTGTTTTTTTAACAGTATAATGAACTCCCTTGTTTTCAATATCTTCCAACTCTTGTGAATTAGGAATAGTATTAAATCCGTTTCCTATTTGTTTTCTATCTATAATTTCAGCATTAGTATATTTATTTACAGAATAAAAAACAGGAACAACTTCTCCAATTTTATAATTTTTAATTTGCGCATTTAATTGAACTGGTTCTCCTTTATCAAATTTTTCAATTTCTTCTTTTATTGAACCTAATAACAATCCTTGTTCTTTTCTCAAACTAACTAAATTATCAAGTTTTATTCTATTTGATTGATTATTGTCTGCTACTTCTGTAGGACTTTGCTCAAGAGTAAAGTAATTATTAAAATGTATTACATCATTTTTAGAATATTCGTTTTTATACTTAGTAGAGTTTAATTTTAAAAATCTTTCAAAGAATAAATCTAACTCCTCTTCTGTAATATTAAAATTAGCAATTGTTTGAGTATAAGACATTAATTCTGTCTGAGGAATAAAGTCTAATATAGAACCTACTTTTTTAACTGGTCCGTTTAAAACTAATGCAGAATGTATTAAATCATTTGCCCACTCTCTTATTTCTATATTTGTTTCTGGATCATTAGAATACTCCGAATATAATAATCTAACTAACTCTTCGTGATATAAAGTTTGTTGCATTGGAGTTAGATTTACAGATAATGTAATAGGATTGATAAAATTAGAATCTTGGTCTTTTTTAAATACTAACTGTTTTAAAAAATAGTTGTCTTTAAATTTAGTATTGTTTAATCTAGATTTTAAATCTATTAATCTTTGTTCTAAGTTATTAGGATTATCTCTAGTTAAAGTTTGTTTGTCTACTATGTACTTTTGATAATCTCCAGAATAGTTTTGATAAATGTAAGTCATTAATCCATTAGTCATATCTTTTACAAAAGATTCTAACTTAACACCATATAAACCATCAAACTTTTCTAAAATTAATTCCATAAACAAAGGATTGTTTATTATAGAAAATAATTTACTATACTCTTCGTTAATAAAATTATTTGCTCTTAAAGAAGATATAGAACTATCAGTCATTATTTTATTTAATCCCTCTGCTTCAAATATACCTTTAAGTATTAATTCTTTTACTTTTCTATCTCCGTATTCATATTCGACAAAAGATTTTGAACTATTAGTATCCCAACTAGTAGCCATTGACAATTCTGTTGTAAATTTAGCTTCCTCTTCTAATTTAATATATTCTCCTACAGCTTTTGCATCGTTAAATGAAATACCTGTTTGTTTATTAATATTTTCAATTGTAGCAAACATGTCAAATACTTTAGACCCATCTTCTGTTATTGCCCAAACTTCTACATCTTTAGTAATTAAAGATCTTAACATTTGTTCTTTTATTCTTGTTTTATTAGTCAATCTATTTTTATCAGCTTGAGAAATATCAGAATTATCTATTAAATGCTTAAAAAACAAATAGTTAGTTTTATTTAAACTTTCTATTAATTCCATAACATTAGGATTCATCATTATAGAAGCTAAATCATATAAATGAATTCCTTTTAATATTCCGTGAATATAAACAGATGCTGTTTTTTTATTAAAATTAATTCTTCCTATTCTAGGGTCATTTGCAACGTCAACTGTTCCAGATACAAACTGTGATAAAATTTGAATTTTATCTAATGATTCTGTAAATTTAGTAAATTTAGCATTGCCTAAAGGTATAGTTCCTTTATAAGACTTAGTCATTCTTTCTGACAACCAACCTGTATTTTCTTTATTATCTAAAAATAAAGATGTCATAGGTCTTACTAATCTAATACCTACTTCTTGGAATACAGCAAATGCTTTATTCATTTTAGCAGCTATACCTAATGAACCTTTTGATTCAAAGTTTACTTGTCCTACTTGATTAGAAACTTCTATATCAACAGCATCAGATAAACTTATAGTACTATCTTCTTTTCTTCCTACACCTGTTTGTATAAATAATTCATCTAATTCTTTAATTTCGTTAGGTTGTAATAAATTAGATCTATTGTCTTTAGTTAACACTAGTTTAGAAATGTTATTAATCATTTCATTTACTTGAGAAAAAGGAATATTTTCTTTATAATTTTTTATATCTCTTAACTCTCTTCTTCTACCTCGTATAGTATTTATATTTGTTTCGTATATACTTCTTAATTTTTCAATATTTTGAAGTACATCTAATTTTTCTTTTTGTTTTTCAAAAGGTTTGATAGTAGATTTTAAATCTTCTAAACTAAAAGAACCAGTAGGTAATGCACTTAATCCAAATTCAGATTCTTCTTCTTCTATTTCTAAAGCTTCTAAAAGAGGAACGTCTTCAGTTCTTACTTTTTCTTTTAAAAGTTTATTTTCTTCTTCTAATTCTTTTATTTCTTGCTCAACTTCTTTTTGAATTTCAATAGCATCTTGATATTCTTTTACTATATCTTTAGATTCGACTTTTACTAAATTACCATTTCTATCAATCTTTGGTTCATAGATATTTAATTTATCTATATCAAAGTCAGAACCTGTTTTAATAGTTAATCCTGGAGGAACAATTACTATTTGACCTGCTACTTCTGGTAAAAATTCTTTTACTATAAAACTTTCTATAGTAGAAAAACTTTGTACTGGAATTCTACAAGCTACTAATGTAACTTTGTCTCCATGTTGTGCTATCCATTCTTTATTAGATAAAGCTTCATTTAATCTTTTAATGTCGCCTATTCTTTCTCCATCTATACCAGTTAAGTTTAATAACCCTCTATATTTAGGAGATAATGCAATTTTAATTTCTGCTTTACCAGATGAACCATCTTCATTAATAGGATAGAATTTTAATTCTTTATTTCCATAAAGAGCATTGTCTTTATAACTAGCATTAGTATATCCTAAATCTGATACTTGAACAAATTGTCCACCATTATATTTAGGTTTAATTATATTTTTAGTTACTATAGAAAATAAAGTATTTAATATGTAATAAGATTGGAAACTAGTATCAAACTTAAAACCAGGATTGTCTTTATACATACTAACAAATTCTTTAATGTGAGAAGGTATTTCTCTCTTATCAAATTCTTTTTCTAAAAACTTAACTAATTTTTCAGGAGTGGATATTTTTTCTTTTAAATCTATAGTAGCTAACTTAGCTAAGTTATTTAAATTACCTTTGTAATTAGTATAGTCAGTAACATCTTTTACTGGTTTACCATTTTCATACAAACCAGAAGCTAATAAAGCTCTCATCTGAGAAGCAAATATAGCTTCTTGTTTAAAACTATCTTCAATAGGCAACTGTTCTTTAAAGTTATGTAAACTTAAAGTAGTAGGAATATAATCCTCTACTTGTGATTTAGCCCAAGTTGAAAATATTTGACTCTCTTGGTCCGTAGAGTTTTTACTTCCTGAATTAAAAGTATATAAATCAGTTCCAGTTCTATACATATTTTCAGCAACATTCTCTAATTTAGTATTTTCTATAACACTAGGAATTAAAGGAGCTATTGAAAATTTTAAAAACATTCTTATATCTAAATCTTTAGCTACAGTATGTTTAGATAATACACTACCAGAATATTGCCATTTTTTAGGATTCCATAATATAAGTAAATCAGAAGCAGTTTTATTTGCATTCTCTAATGCTTCAATATATTCGCTATCAGATTTATTATATTTTTGCTTAACTTCCATAAAGTTAACTTGAGCTTGGTAAGCTTTTTCTTGAGAAACATTCCATCTACCTATTAAGTTATTAATAGTTCTATAAAAATCTAAAGTTACAGCTCCTTGAGCATCTGCTCTATCACCTTTATTTTCTCCATCTAACTTAACATATTCTTTTAAAGCTTCTTTTGCTTTTTCATCTTGTTCTGCATTAAGAAGTAATTCCGATAAGTTTACAGGTACATTGTTAAATTGAGTTACCGTAAATTTACTAGTTATTTTTTGATCTCTAGAATTTTCAGTTCTATACAAATCTTCAATCTTTCTACTACCTAACTTTTCTAAACTTTCTTGGTCAGTAATAGGAAATAAACCAGTAGATGAATTACTACTCAATCTTTTATAAACATCATTACCACTTTTAAAGTTTTTTAAATCTCCAAATAAAAATAAAAATGTATCCATTCTATTAGAAGTAGAAGCTTTTAAATATAGTTCTATTAATTCATCTAAACTTTTATTTGTCTGAGAAGGTATAATACTATCTTGAGAAAATCCTTCTGGTACATTTTTAAGTAATAAGTTTTTAAAACTTACAGCTTTTTCTTTAAAGTAAGTTTCTATTTCAGCTAAAGCTAATAACTCTAAATTTCTAGATAAAGATATTTCTCCTACTTCATTCAAAGAAAGTTCTGCTGCTAACAATCTGTCTTTCAGATCTTTATCTTTTATTATTTTATCAAATAAAATTAATCCTTTGTTTTTGTGACTATTTTGTTTAGAAGATTTAGGAAATCCAGTTTTACTTTCAACTAATTTAAAGTGTTGATAGTTATATATTTCTGCTTGTAATAAAGATAATAAATTATTATTGTATTTTACAATAGAAGTTTCTTCTAAAGGAGTTTTCCAAGTACTAACAGTCATACCAAATGCTGAAGACTTATCTCCAAATCTAGTAAATTGTTCTTTACCACTAACTAAAAAACTCCAAAAATCATTCAATGCTTGTTCAGGAGCTTTCATATCAACAGTAACTAAACCATCTAGTTTATCCATGTCAGTTAATCCTGTCATAGAAAACATTTTTAATTTAGCCCCTGATTTATTGTATTCTCCATTCTCAGTAAATAAACTATTATACATAGGAGAAAAAATAATTCCAGGATTTTTACTTCTGTCAAACTGAGGATATACTTCCATAAGTTCTTCTTTTGACATGTGTTCCATGTTATAAAGCAATCTTGACATATAATTGTATTGCTTCATTTTCCATTCAGGAGTTCCGTCAGCTCTTATAACCATATCATCGTTAATATAACGATTGGTTAAAGTTTCTAACCTAGCAACTGTTTCTAATGATTTACTTTCTCCTTTAATTATTACATAATTTCCTTCTGCATTTTGAACAGACTTATCTCTTATTATTTGAGCAATAGGATTAAAATTAGCACTATATCTACTGTGTTCTTTAATTACAGAATATATATACTTAATACTTTCGTATAAAGATTTTTCTTTATATCCTTGAGATATAGCATATTCCATATCTAAATCTGTAAACTCAAAGTTTAAATCTTTTAAGAAAGCTAAAGTGTTTTCTAAATTAATGTTTTCTAAAGTATTAAAACTTTCATAGTTAGAAACTAAATCAGAAAGTTGAACAGATGTAAATACGCTGTTAGCGTTAATCCATTTTTTAAGTACTTGCTTTGTAGCTGGTGAACCAGCTTCTCCTACTTTAACATTTATACCGCCTTTATCGTTTTGCTCTAAATATGTAATAATAGGTTCGTTTAAATTATAATTAAAAGCTTGTTCAAAAGCTGCTTTTAAATACAAGTCACTATCTTTTTCTAAAGTAACAGGAAGAGATTCTAATAAATAACCAAACTCTGGGTTTTTAGTTTGAGCTAATAGTTTTATTTGCTTTAACATTTCAGCATAATTCTTACCAGCTAAATTAGATTGTAAAGTTCCCCAGGTTGCACCAAAATCAGCAAGTAAGGGTAATCCCCATATATCAGAAGTTTCTTGCTTACCGTTCTTTATTTTAGGTAAGGTTTGTAACATTTTAATAATAGTGTTTTCTACTAATTCAAAATGTCCTTTCTTTTCGTGAATATCTGCTGTGTTAAGTTTTATATTTTCATCTATCTCAATATCTTCATCATAGTATTTATTAATACTTGCTCTGAATCCATCAGTAGCTTTTATTACTGCTTCAAAATTTTCAGTTAATATTCTATACTCTTTTCTTTTTTCTTCTGGAATACTTTCGTCTATAGATAAATCATCAAACTTAGCCCATATAAAATCGTATATACGATTGTAAACATCTTTCTTAACTTCTTCTGTTTGATATTCTAATATAGCTATATTTTGTCCAGGATAGTATTCTTTAAACAAGTTTACAAATAATCCATCTATACCTTGTTGTAAATCATACATAGATAAACTATCTAATTCCAATACATCATCTGTAGTAGTACTTTCGTACTTAGTTGTTCTTAATGAATACAATTGTTCAAATGCACTGTTTCCATTATTAGTTTTGTACAAATTAGTTCTAGTAGTTTTTACATTACTAGCTTCTAACATATATTTTTTAATAAGTTCTTCTACATCTTGAAGTCTACTTTCTAAAGGAACATTTGTATCATAATAATCTTGAAAAGTATTTTGAGATTTAAATAGACTTTTGAAAAAGTCTAATACTTTTTTATACCAAGCTACTGTAGATTTTTCTTTAGCTTTAGGCGCTTCCATGTTAATAGTAAATGTTTTACCATTTACTTCTAAAGTAATAGTTTTACCTTCTGATAACATTAAACTTCTAAACCCTTCAGCTAAAGTTTCTTCTGATTGTAATAAATCATTTTCACTTATTCCTGTTAAATCAGAAATAGCATCATACAAATTAGTTCTTTCAGCAAGTGTTAAAAAGTGTTGTGTAAATCTATGCCACGCTTCGTGATACAAATGAGTATAGTTAGAACCTTGATATAATGTAATTGCTACATTAGTAAAGTCAGCAAATGCTCTTGTGTTTTGTAAAAAGCTAGGATTAAAAGCTATGCCTTCAGATAAAAAACTTTTAGTAAACCATCTCATTGCTTTGATTTCTTGATCTCTCAATACTAATGAAGCGTTTTTACTAAGCAACTTAGGCATGTCTCCTTTATCTACTCTTCTACTTCTTCCTCTAGAAGGTACAGCAGAAGGTTTTATTTCATTATCTAAATTAAAGTATAATTTTTTATTTACTGTTTTTCCAGGAGTTTCGGTATAAGCAATTTTAGCTAAATGTTCAAATTTAGAAATAGGTTTTTTATTTACAATTAATTCTAATTTATCGTTTACAAATACATTAGGAAACTCATTAACTAAAGGAATATTATACCATCTTTTTTCTAATACATTTTTAGCAAAATCGTCTATAGCATCTTTAATAAGCATTTCTTCATCTGCTATTCTTCTTCTATAATTTTTTATTAATTCAGAATCATTTTTTAATCCTACCATAGAATTAAAAAACAATTTAGCTTCAGGTGATTTTTCAAAATTTTTATTAAACCTAACTCTAGCTAATTTTATAGCATCTAAAGTAGAAATCATTTCAGTAAAAACTCTTTTATTGCTTTCAGCTGTAAAAGTCTTACCTTTATTTTCTCCACTAGTTTCTATATTAATAGCTTCTTTTACAGAAGTTTTAATTGGTTTATTTACATTAGCTCCTTTAGATATTTCAATGTCTTTTATAGGTGCTTCAAACTTAGTATCTTTTTTAAACTTTTCTTGTATATCATACAATTGAGAAAGTTCTTTTTGAACTGCTTCACTATCTTCTACTTGTATGTTTTTAAATTTAAATTTATTACCATCTTTTTCTACAATAGGCATTTGCCATGCTAACACAGCTCCTTTTTCAGATAACTCTCCTTGTAAATTACTTCTTAAAATATTATTATTTTTATCTAATAAAACTAAAGAATATGTTCTTCCACATACCACATCAAACTTATTACTATAAGTTAATTCATTTCCATATTTTTCAATATTAGTATCGCTTATCTTTTTACTAAACAACCATTTTAAAGCAGATTCTTCTGCTGCGTTTCGTAATTCCTCTGGTAATCCTTCAAAAGCATTATCAATTTCTTCTTCTGTAGGATTTTTTTCTCCTATTGTATTCCAATATTCAGATATGTAATTTCTTACTTCATTTATATTAACACCTAACTTTTCAAACAAAGAAAACCTAGACATTAATTTACCTGTATCTGTAGGAAATGGTTTATCAGAATAATTTTCTAAAAAGTTATTCATTGAGTCTACAACAGCTCCTTTGTTTTTCGTACCAGATTCTAAATTCATTTCATTAGAAGTAGTAGCAAAACCTTTTATAGTTCTAAAACTAAAAGGAGATTCTGAAGGATTAGTATTTATTTCTTCTGGTAAAATACCATTCATTTCATACTCCTGCAAGAAATCTAATATTTCTTGTTCAGTTTCAAACTCTCTGTATATTCCGTCTTTTTCGTATTTATATTTACAACTCATTTCTTATTTTTTAGCAAGGGTTTTCATTTTCATCTGTATATCTTATAACACCAGATTTTATTAAATCTTTATACAAAGATACAATATTAAATGGTACTTTGTCAATAGTAGATTCTTGATTATTTTCTTTTTCTAAAGCGTCATACTTAGCATTTATTTTTTCTATTTCACTTTTTGATTTAATTGGTTCAGAATAATAAATTTCTCCTTTACTTACTAATACATATTTATCATCTTCTTTTTTAAAAATAGCTGGTTTAGTAGTTGTTATTTTTTTTGTATTTTGATTTAAAGCATCTTTAGGATTCATTATGCTTTTTAAAGTTATTTCTGGAGCACTTGAAGCATCTTGTACAGCTCTAAGATTATTAAAAAAAGTCAAAGCAATTTGACCGTTACCTAAATCTTCGATTTGATAAAATGAACTACTTTCATTTGGAGATTTTGAAATATTAGCTGAGTTAAAACTTCCGTTTCTATTTGGAATACTCATATACCCTATTACATTTTTAGGTTTATATTCTTCTAATATTAACTCTTTTCTTCTTTCTTCTTTTAAATCTACTTGATTAGTTTTAGGAGATTTTTCTAACGCTTTTAACTCCTCGTTATATTTAGCATTTATTTGTTCAGATATATTTTCTAGTTTAGTAGCATTGTTTAATAAATAAGACGTTATGTTAATTAAATTAAGAACCCCTCTATTTTCTCTTGGAAAAGTTTCTAAAAAACTTTCTAAGTTTGTTCTACCTATTAAATTATATAACTTTTCTAAATTAATAATATAATCTCTATTTAAAAAATCAAGCTGTATTTTAATTAAATTATATTGTTTTTTTACATTTTCAATTTCTTTATCAGTTAAAGTAGCTTGTTCATTTGGAACATAAATGTTATCTTTATTTTTATACCCATGATTTACAAGGTTTCCATTTATATCTAATTTTACAATATGATTACTATTTTCAATAGTAAACAATCCTTCATTTAATATTTTTTCAAATCCTTTAATTGTATCAATAGAAGATTGACTTCTTTTATTTAAATCAAGTGCTTTAGTATTTGTTTCTAACCCAACAGATTGTTCTAACGCTTTTAGTTCTGCATCATATTTAGCGTTGATTTTAGAAACTTGTCCTTTTAACTCTTGTAATTTGTCTTTTAATTGTTGAAGTTTTGTATCATTTTTACTGCCTTGAATATTATTAGCATAATCAGTAGGTAATACAGTAATACCTTGTTCTTGTAAAAAAACACCATCAGATATTATATCTTGTAAATACTTTTTAGAGAGTTCATTTGCATTGTTTACACCTAATACATCTAATATAAAATCAACTACCTTTTGTATAAAATTTTTATCTTTTGATTCTAATTCTTTAACAAATTCTTCATTAGTTAAATGTGCAATAAATTCAAATACATCTTTTACAGGATATTTGTTTTCTAAATTATTATCTGCTTTTACAGCTTGATACAATTTCATTAATCCTCTTACAGCATTAATTTGTTTTTGTGTAAGTCCTGTTGTTACTCCTGAATTTACTCTTGATATAATTTTAGTAGTTAAAGCATGAACAATTTCATGTACTAAAACTTCACCAAATCTTCCTGTTTTTAAAGTAGAAGGTCTGATAAGAATTTCTCCATTTTGAGGATTATTAGAACCATCAAAACCTTCTGTTATTCTATTTGAACTAAATTTTACTTTAATTCCTAATTTATTAACTATATCTTTTATAAGATTCCAAATGATTTTTTGAACCCCTGTTAATGGAAATTTGTCAATTAATTCTTGTGCTGTATATTCAATTTCATCCTGTAAATTATTTTCTAAAAGAATATCTTTTTCTACTTGTGCTTTATCTCCTTGCTTTTCAGTTGAAGAATTATTATAACTATCAATAGCAGATTGAATTTCTTCGGCAGACATTGTTTCATCTGCTCTTTTCATTCTTTCTGTGTATTCTATATTTGCATCAGTTTTTTCATTAATAATATCTACAAGTTCTTTAAATGATTGAACATCTCCAATCAATAACTTATAGATAGAAAATGCTTTTCTGTGATTTTGAACTAAAGAATGTAACTCATTATTAGCACTATTCCATTTACCACTATTTGAAGAAGCACTAAAATCATAAGCACCTTGAGTTTTATCATCTTTTTCAACTTTCTCAATCTCTTTTTCAACTTTCTCAATCTCTTTAGTTATAGGTTCTAATTCTTCTTGTCTTCTTCTTTCTATATCAGCTTTTTTAGCTTCTATTTCAGATTGAATAGTATCAACTGGTGCTTCTTCTGTTTTAACAGTAGTAGTTTCAGGTTTTAAATCTACTTCATCTACATATATTTTATCTAATGTTTTTTGAGCTTCTTCCCAATTTGAAGATTTACTCTCTACCATACTCAATAAAATATTTTTTTCATTTTGTATAAAATCTAAAATATTATCAAAAGCTTCTTGTTTGTCAGTAATAAAAACATTATTAAAAGCATCGTAAGCTCTTACATATTTTTTACCTATTATATCAAACAGCACCCAAGTACCATTTGTCTCTTGTTGCATTGCAGCAAATGCTTCTTGTAAAGTATTGTTTTCTTTTACTACATACTTATCTATTTCTGTTTGATTTCCTTCCGCAATTAAATTATTAAAAAAAGTAATACTTTCTTCCTTTGATTCTACAGGAGATAATAAAGTTATTTTTTTATTATTTAAAGTAACAGTAATATAAAACTTACCGTCTTTTTCAGTTATATTATCTCGTACAAAATTAATATCAACTACATCTGTAGAAACTAATTTATCTTCTAGTTTTTTAATTCTTTGTTTTATTCTAAATGTAATAGAAGGTTTTGTTTCTTTAGCTAATAATTCTTTTTGTTTTTTTAATTCTTCCTGTATAGTGATAGGAGAAACTAAACTGTCAATGTAATCATTTATTTCATCATTTGTTTTACTTTCTTGATTATCAGCAACTTGTGTTTCTTGTTTTACTTCAGGAACAACTTGTTGGTCTTCTACACCACTCATTATATCAGCTCCTTTAGTAAGTAATCTTTCTTCTAATAAATTAGCAACTTCTTTGTTAGGTATAGTAGCAACATATTCTGATACTAAATCTTTCCAAGTATCAAAATCTAAAGCTTCGTTTTTTTCTACAAAAGATTTGTAAGTGTCTTTAGCCCATTGTTCTGCTGCTGTTAATTCAGCATTAAACTTATCTTTTAATAACTGTTTTTCTAAATCTAATCTTTCGTTCTTTTTTTCTGTAAAAACTCTTTCTACTGTTTCTAATCTTGTTTTTAAAGATTCTTCATTAGCAACAAAATTAGCTCCTTCTTTTATAGTTTCTTCAAATAATTCAGCACTAGTTATAGTAAAAGTATTTTTTATTTCTTTTCCTGTTTTGAGATCTATTAATACTCCTTCTTGGTTTTCTATTTCTCCCGTAAACTCTGTATCTTTTTCATCTTTATAAGTTACAGTAGCTTTAGTACCAGGAACTAAATAATCTTCTAATTGCTGAACTGAAACTACAGGCATTGGTTCTAAAGTTAAATCTTTAACTTTTCTCCACCCTGTAAAGTTATCGTTAGCAATAGCTTTGTCTAATAAAATATCATCTCTTAATGTTAATAACTGATCTTCAGTTAGTTCGTTTATTCTAGATAAATTTTTACTTACCTTAGCAGCAGAATCATTAAATATTTTTTCTTCAGCTTGTTTAAAATTCTTTTGATATTTATCATAAGTCTTTTTATCTATTTGACGCTTTTCATAAACTTCTTCTATTTTTGCTTTATGTGCATCTAAGTGTGCTAGATTTGTACTAACAGAATCTTCTAAAGTATCATTTTCTCTAGTTTCTGTAATACCTTCTCTGAACCATTGCCAAGTCTTTTTCTCTTTTTGCTCTGGTGTTAGTTGAGCCCAATCGTTATTTTTAGAATCTAAGTCTTTTAATAAAGTGTCTAAATCTTCGTATTTCTTTTTATCTTGTGCAGATAAACCATTCTTTATTTGTTTTTGTTCTAACTCTTCTTTTTTAGATAAAGCATTAAAATAAATAAATGTAGATTCTTCATCTTTACCTAATGTTTTTTTATCAGGAATAATAGTAGAATTTAAAGCTTTCTTAAATAAGTTTTCATTCTTACTTATAAGCTCTAACATTTTTACTTTTTGCTCTCCTTTAATACTCTTATCGGAAATAAGACTCTCTCTTAATAAATCTCCATTTATAGCAACATTGTATCTATGATAAGATAAACTTTCAGGATTATTGAAATCATAGTTATACCTATCTGAATATTGTTTGTAATGACCTTTAACACCCATTAACATACTAAGTGACATAGTAGCCAAAGATTCTTTCCCCATATCTACAGCGCCTTCCCAAGTAGCTTTATCTTCTTGTCTTCTATATGTAGCATCATCTTCTTCTTTGATGTCTTCATATTTGCTCATAGCAAAATAGTTAATACCTTCTTCTACTAAAGCTTCTTGTAATGTATTAAAAGTTACTTTGCCACTAGTTCTCATTAAAGTCTTAAACAAATTTTTTCTAGACTCTGCTGTAGCTCCATCTCTAACAAAACCTAATAGTCTTTTATATTCATTAGTTCCTAGTTTTTTACCTATAGCAGAAACACCCATGTTATTAAAAAAGAAAACATCTGGTACAATAGATTCTGTTAAAGATTCTATCATAGAAGACTTTCTAGCATAATCTTTTAATTCTTCTTTAGATTGAAATTTATTAATATTATCAGCGTAAGTTCTTCCATAAACTGTACTATATACAGCAGGATAAGTTAAAGCTCTTGCTCCTAATAATAATTTGTCTCCAGCTAAATTAGCAATAGCTCCACCTACTTTAGTATTTTTAATAGCTAAAGGCATCTTAGGTAAATTAATACCTACGTCTAATATATTTTTAGAACTGTAACTAGGAATGTATTTAAATTTAGAACCAGTGTTAACAGCAGTTGCTATACTTTTACCTAAATTTGCTGTTTTAGCAACAGCACCAGCCATCAAACCTGTTAATTTTCCAGTACCTAACATGTTTAAAGTTTGAAAAGTACCTTCTTCTACAACAGCTCCTATATTCCAACCAGTGGTACCATCACTTTTTTTATAAGTCATTTGATTAGACATTACAGGATTTCCCTGAATATCATATTCTCCTGTATGCCAATTTATTTCTTGTATGTCAGGATTCATACTATCAATTGATAATTGATAATCTGAAGCAAAAGTTCCTCTTATAGATTTTATAAATTTCTTACCAATGTTCTCAACAAAACTTACAGCTCTTTTTTCTGTGTTATTTAAATCATTAAATTTAAGATTTGAATTATTTCCGTCACCTCCTTTTAAATTTAATAAAGGTTTAGAAACAAACTCATCATTATATAATTCTAAGTTTTTTTCTTCATAAGATTTTCTTTTATAAAGGTCTGTAAGTAACCCCTGTCCTCTTTTAATACTTTCATCAACCATATTAAATACAGTAACAGTTTTTTTAAGCTCATTAACTAATCCGTTAACTTCTTTTACTTTATTATTGTATTTAACTATTCCTTCCTTGCTTTTATCTTTACCTAAAATATCTAATTGAGATTTAGCATTAATTAAAGTTTGTTCTTGAGATTTTAATTGTTCTTGATAAGGTTTTAATTTTTCAGCTACTTCAGTTCTTAATTGATGTCCATAACTAAGAGAAACCAATTGTTTGCCCATAAGAGCAAAATTAGCTTTAATAGTTTTTACTTCCATAGGATTATAAGTTCTGCCTGATTTAGTATTTAGACTTTTATTATAATCATTGTGGTTAATTATTTCATCAATATCTTCAGAATATTTTTTACCATTTTCTATACCAAAAGCAGCACTACCGTATTCTGTCTTAGAATGTTCTAAACCCATCTTAATGAGTTTTTGATACTCATTAGGATTAGTCTGTAAGTTTTCCATAAACAAACCCACATTAGCTAACTCTGGTATTTTTTTTCTTTGATAAGATATAACATCATCTTTTACTTGTTTAAAAGCATTAGAGTTTTTTATATCAGGATTCTTATCTGCTAAAACTTTAAGTTTTTCTATAGCAGTAAGTTTTTGATCATCATTTCCATCTTTTAAATAAAAAGATTGAATATTATCTTTAAAAGATTTTAATTGATTTTGTTCTGTTTTAAAAGAATAAGGATCTACACCACTAGGAATATTTTCAACTTTAGGTACTAAAGGTTGACCAAATTTATTTAAAGGTACATTTAAAGGTTTTACCGCTTCAGGTTCTTTTAAATATTGGTCTACATAATTAGGTTTATTAGATACTGCAATTTTAGGCTCTTGTTTTTTAGGAGCATATTGATACTTATCTAAATAACCTAAAGGGTTTTCTTTAAATTCTGTTAATGTTTTATTTTTAATAAAAGGGTCAGAAGAATTTAAAGATTTTTCTAATAAACTATATTGTTTAGGATTACTTAATTTTAATTGTACAAGTCTTTCTTGTACTTTATTAGGATTGATTTGTTCAGGCATGGATTTTTATTTTCTATTTAAGAATAGATAATGGATCAGCACTAATAGTATTATTTTGCTGAGTACTGTTTATTATCTCATTAACATAAGTTTGCATTACATTAGATACATCTATGTTAGCAGGAGCATTAGGATTTAATAAAGAACCTGTTCCTAATCCTGGAGTAGAAGAATTTACATTATTATCTTCTAAATAAACTCCTGTATCTTCTTTAAATTCATTATCTCCTTGTTTATAATAAACAACTAATTTACCGCTTTCTTTTACTAAACGAAAATCTGTAGCATTAGAATTATCTTTTTGAATTAATTTAAGAACATTAGTTAAATCTCCATTTAATGTTTCTGCGCTATAAGGATTTACAGTAATACTTTCTCCTCTATTTAACTTATCTAAAGTTATAGCATTTGTTGTTTCATCATTAAATATTTTAGTAACTGCTTGTTTTCCAGAACTACTAGTTGTTTTAGATGGAGCAAAATCTCCTGTTCCGTATTGTCTATCTAATAATATTTTTTGTTCATATTGTTTTAAAGCAATACTAGAACTAGTATAAGCCATAGCTAGAGGGTCTGTAGTAACATTAGTTTTAACTTCGTTAACAGAATACATTTCTCCCGTATTACCAAAGTAATTAGCCATATAATAATTACCATAACTACTAACATCTCCTTGTTTAGCACTTTCAAATAATTCTTTATATGCTTTTTTCTCAGTAGGATCACTAGTAGCATTATAAGCATTGCCATAAAAATTCATTAACTCTACAGATTTTATTTCATCAGGAACATTTTTCATCTGATACCTCATGTCTATTTCTAATTGCGTCCTAGCTTCAGAACTTAATGTATTCATTAATCTTTTAGCTATAATAGCACCTTCCATTCTCTTAACTTCAGTTTCTGCAATTAATCCCATTCCTTTTAATTTACTTATTTGAGTACTAATTTCAGGAGTCATTTGTTTTACTTTTTCAGTAAATTCTTTTGAAATATCTTTATAAGGAATATATTCTTTGTATCCTAATTTTTTACCTGGTTCTGGATCATTTAACCATTGTTGATAATCATCCATAAATAAATCATAATTAGCTGCATTAAAATCACCTGGTTTTATTTTACTTGTAACATCTTGCCTTCTTTTTAATTCTGCTTCAGATGCCATTATATTTTTAAACCTAGGATCTTTCATCAAAGGATTAGCAACATTAATTAAAGATTTTACTGTATTAATATTTGAAAAATCAGCACTTCCTACACTTTCAGTTAAAACTTTATTTATTCTGTTTAATTCGTTTCTATAAAACTGTTTATCAGAATTTTTAGTAGGTTGAAAATCTTCTAATGAATCATAATATAAATTAAGATTCTTTACGTTTTCATCGTAAGCATTTTGTTTAAATTTACCTAATGCTAAAGAGTCCTCTATATTTTTTTCTTCAATATATTCTAGTTGAGGTAGTTTTGTATGTCTATGACTTATTGGCATTATCTTCCGTATTTATTAATTAAATCACTGTCTTCTGGGAACAAACCAATATTATTTAATGATTGGTCTATTAAATTATAACTATTATCTAATTCTTTCATATTAGGATTAAAAGCATTTACTTTATTAGTTATAGTTTTAGGTTGAGTATTTTGAGGAATATTATTTTCTATATTTAAACCGTCGAAATCAGCAGGATTACTTGTTAATGTTCCACCACCTGTTTTAGAATTCCATTTCATTTGAGGAAACATTTTAGATAATATTTCATATCTATTTTCAGTAGCTTCGTTTAATCCATATTTTCTATACATATTTTGAATAGAAGCCATTTTCTCATAAGTCATGTTATCTTTTGCTTCAGCTACATATTCATTACTAATTTTAGAAGCAGCATTAATATCATTAATCATTTCTGCGTTACGAGCATCTATATTAAAACTATCAGCATTATATCTAGCTTGAGCATCATAGTTTTGTTTTCTAGCATAAGCAGAATCTTTAGCTTGTAATATTTGTGAAAAAGCAGACTGTTTTCTAGCTTGGTCTAATAATGGATTACCTGTAGTAGTTCTATTAACAGCATTTAAAGAAGCGTCTATAGAATTTAATTGGTCTTGTATATTTAAAGTAGCAGGTTGGATTTCTTGACGAGTATAATCAGGAGTCCAATAATTATACATGTCATTAGCTGCCGCAAAGTTAGCTAAATCTGGTGCTACTTGATAAAAAGGTAATTGTCTTCTTTGATAAGGATTACTAATATCATTATTTTCAAATTTATAGTTTAAACCAGATTCTTGATTTACAACAGGGTCAACAACATCTTCAGTTTTAGTTTTTGCAGAAGTTTCTGGAGCATTTAATGCATCAAAAACACTATCCCATCTATACCCTAACATTCCATCATCCCAATCTTTTCCCGACTTAGGATCTTTATATTTTTCATGAAGATCTTTTATGGCTTTTACTATTTTAGGATCTTTACTTTCTAATAAGTATTTTTGAAACTCTTTGTTAGTTCCGCCTTTAAATCCTACCTTTTCTGCAATTTTTTGCCATTCTTCTTTAGAATGTACAGAAGCATTTGATTCTGGTGTTCCTTTTTTTCTAGTACCGTATTTATCTCCTTCATAAGGTTTTATTTGTTCGTAAGGATTAGGAGAAATTGCATTAACTATATCTTGAGGAGATACTCCTTTAGATGTTTTTTTATTCGGATCAGTCATCTGTGTTTGATTATTTGTTACAGCATCTTTAGTTTCTTTTTGATTTAAATTAGACTTAGGCGTTTCTTTTTTAACAGTAGTTGAAGTTTTATTATCTATAAGAACGCCTTCTTTATACTTTTCAACTTTACCATCAGGGTAAGTTACAATCGTAATTGTTTTATTACTTGCGTCTTTTTCAAATGTGGAAACTGATTTATCAGGATTTTGCCTTTTATAATTATTATCATTTTTATCATAAAAGTGAATAACACCGTTAGGTTCAACTATTTGAGAACTACTATCGTTATTGTATGTTCTAACATTACCATTAGGATATTCTATTTTAATTACATTTGTCGAGTTTTTATCTTTATCAAAATGATAAATTTCACCATCATTATAATCTACTTTATAAATTTTATTTTTATTATCATAATAATAAGTACCATAAGTATCTTTTTCAATATGACCAACAAGATTTCCGTTTCTATCATATTGATAAGTTTCGCCTTTAGGATTTTTAACTTCTTTGGCTGGTTCTCCTGGTTTTCTTATAACTTTGTTTTTAGGTTTTTTTGGTGGCTGTTTACCACCCTCCTCAAAAATTAATTTATCAGGTAATCCTGTTATTCTTATCTTCATAGTATATCGAATTTAAATCCTTGTTTTTTTAATTGTTCTATTTGTTCTTCTGTTAAATCTAATTCTTGACCTTCTACTATCCCACCATCTTCCATCATTGATTTTATCATTCC
>Ga0208720_1000134_pt1 | contig 19383 bp, 16 predicted proteins | sample LakMenEpi20Apr10_FD_150716 | JGI IMG/M metagenome (GOLD analysis project Ga0208720, IMG submission 150716) | Freshwater microbial communities from Lake Mendota, WI - 20APR2010 deep hole epilimnion (SPAdes) | ecosystem: Environmental > Aquatic > Freshwater > Lake > Epilimnion/Euphotic zone ...
ACGCCCCTTCAGGTCGAAATCTAGCCGCCGGGCGCTAGCCCCCGGTTCGCAGAAGATTAATAACCGGGGTGTTTGAATCTAGCCCCCGGTTTCGGCGATTTAGAAAACCAACCGGGGCTAGCGCCAAGACTGGCTGGAAAGAAGCCGCCGGGCGAAAGACCACGGTTCGGTTAAAAACCGGAAGTTATTTTCGGCCTGATCCAAAGGTCTCGATCTTTTGACAAAACACTTGAGAATCATGGCTCAACGCCGTAATCTGCTATGAGTATCAGGGCTGTAGCGCAATTCAAGCGGTTGTCCTGCACACGTCCCAATCCAATCAAAAATCAGTGACCAACCCAGATTCAACCAGGGGACTTTCGCGTATGTCCGCACAAAAACCTCTCCGAGTGGCCATTATTGGCCTTGGCTTCGGCGCAGAGTTCATCCCGATTTATCAAAATTATCCCGGCGCTGAGATGTACGCCATCTGCCGACGCGATACCAAGGGATTGAACGAGGCTGGCGACAAGTACAACATTCCTGTTCGATACACAGACTACCAGCAAGTTCTGGACGATCCCAATATCGACGCCGTTCACATCAACAGTCCCATCCCCGATCACGGATGGATGAGCGTAGCTGCCCTCAAAGCTGGCAAGCACGTGGCCTGTACCGTGCCCATGGGAACATCCGTGGAAGAGTGCCGCGCAATCGTTGAGGCCCAAAGAGCCAGCGGCAAGACCTATATGATGATGGAAACCGTCGTCTATAGCCGCGAATATCTCTATGTGAAAGATCTTTACGACAAAGGTGTGCTGGGCCGCCTGCAATTTTTGAGAGGCAGCCACATGCAGGACATGGACGGCTGGCCGAACTACTGGCCGGGACTGCCTCCGATGTGGTATGCCACTCACTGCGTCAGCCCTTGCCTGGCGATTCTCTCGGAACCGGGCAAGCCTGCTTTGGCTGATAGCGTCGTTTGTCACGGCTCAGGCCGGATTTCCGAAGAATTGATCAGCAATTACGGCAGCCCGTTTGCGATCGAGTCAGCCACGTTCAAGATCAAGGGGTCGGATGTGGTGGCTGAAGTCACTCGGAGCTTGTTCGATACCGCTCGTCAGTATCGCGAAAGTTTCGATGCTTATGGTTCCAAAGCCTCGTTTGAGTGGCAGTTGGCTGAGAATCAACAGCCTTTGATCCACACCAAGAGTTCTACAGAGAAGCCAATTTCTGAGCCAGAAATCGCTCAGGAAACCACCGTTCCAGACTTCGCCAGCCTGCTTCCGGAAGCGATCCAGAAGTTCACCATGCCAGCCGCCATTCAGGATGCAGATCACCTCAGCTTCCTTCAAGGCGGTGGCCACGGCGGAAGCCATCCGCACCTGGTGCATGCCTTTATGCAAGCAGTTCTGGGGAATAAGGCTGCGTTCCCAGATGCGGAAACCTCTGCCAACTGGACCATGGTCGGCATCTGTGCCCATGAATCCGCCATGAGTGGTGGCGACCGCGTTCAGATCCCGAACTTCTGAGCTGATCAGGGGTTGAATGTAGTAATAAAAAAGCGATGGCCCGGAGTTCTGATCAGAACTTCGGGCCATGTTCGTGTGTTTATCAACTATAAATTGATCTGTGGATCATAGTTCGCGAAGCGAAGCGATCACGTCTTTATTGATGGCCTTAAGGGCAGGGAACAGGCCGCCCAGTACGCCCATGGCCATGGTCATGGCAAACGCAACGCCCATGACAAGAGGCCCGAATCGGAAGTTGACGGTGACTTCGCTAAACGTATTGGAATTGACGGTTCCGAATGACAGGGCGGTGAGCGGCAGGGTCATGAGCAGGCCGACGACACCGCCGATGGTGCAGAGGATCACGGATTCGCCCAGAAACGAGATCAAAACGTCTCTCCGGGAGAAGCCCAGGGCACGCATGGTCCCGATCTCGCGAGTCCGGCTTGCTACAGCTCCAAACATGGTGTTTGAGGCTGCAAACATGGCGCCAATTGTCAAAAGGACGGCGATCAGGGTCCCAAACACTTTCAGGAAAGTGCTGGACTGCTGCTGTTTGTTGAAATAGTCTTTTTCAGATTCAGCCAGGAGCTTGTATTGGGCATCGTTGTTAATCACGTTGCGAATGTCGTCCATTTCGGCAGGACCTGAGGCACGAATCTGGACACTCGAAACCGAACCTTCGCGAGCAATGTTCCGCTCCAGATCCTTTCGATCCACCCAGATTTCACTCTCGGCCGATCCACCACCAGCGCGGAACAAGCCCACCACGCGATAGCTCTCTTTTTCGCCCACTTTCAGTGTGTCGCCAAGATTGCTGTTCTTGAATCGGCCTGAAAGCCTCTCGCTGACGATGGCTTCACCTTTGCCGGGCTCAAGGTCGCGGCCGTTGGTGATGGTGAAGTCGCGTCTTAACTGCCTACCGATGGGGTCCATTCCCCGCACGATCAAGTTGGTTCGCGAACCGTCAGAACGCTCCATGACCGGAATGTTGAGCAGCTCGCGAGAAACCAGAGGGCCGAGCTTGGGATCCCGCGCCACGCCCTTCAAGGTGACCATGGTATCGGCCTTGTCGAGCTCGAATCCACCGTCCGTCTCGTTCGTGGAACCTTTGCGGAGGATGATCAGGTCGAGCGGATCTCCGGAAACGTCGAGGCTATGCTGCAAGCCTTCCACCATGCTGAACAGGATGCAGCTTGACCAGACAATCAAGGCCGTTCCGGCGACTGTCATCAGGGTGGTCCCACGACGCACCCAAAGGTTACGCAAGTTGTATTTCAGGGGCACCATGAGGATTTAAACTTCCATTGAGACGGATTCAGGAATTCGGGAAAGATTGGGCCGATTCAGAAGCTGGAGACGATCTCAGACCACCTTGCGGAGCCCTTGAATCACACCCAGTCTGGCCGCAGCCACAGCAGGGAATAATCCACTGACCAGCCCGATCATGAGCGACGAGCCAAGCCCAAGCAAGGCTGTCTGCCAGGGAATGAAGAAGAATGGCAGGGCACCTGCTGTGTAAGGAGATACGTCGAAAACGTCGAATAGCAGTTTGCACCCGAGGGCGCCCACAATTCCACCCATCAGAGCCACCAGAATCGATTCTGTCAGAACCATTCCGAGGATCTTGCCATTGGTGAAGCCAATCGCTTTCAGGACAGCAATTTCGGTGGTTCGTTCACGCAGAGCCATCGCCATGGCATTGCCCGATACGAACACCAGTGAGACGACCACAGCCAGCCCCACAGCGGAAATCATCGTGCGCATGTCGCCCCAAAGTTCCGCAAACTGTGCCACGAACGCATCTTCTGTCTGGGTCCGGGTCGGCGTGTCGCTATTAATGGTCGCCGCATCGACTTTCCGGCAAAATGCAGCCAGATCACCACCAGGCTTGATTTTGGCGAATACGGTTCCGGCATTGCCAGCCTGGCGGCCCTGAAATTCTTGCTTCAAACCTTCTTCGAGCAGATTCCAGTTAAACATCAGCATTCGGCCGTCGCGGTCGGGTGGGCATTTGTAAATCCCACGGACGGTGAGGTTTAGGTCGAATGGGTAGATGGTGCCCTTTAAAGGCATGGGGTCACCAATTTTAATATTTCGTTCAGCGGCCATTTTGAAGCCGATGACGCATCCGGAAGGATCGCTGGCAAAGGCACTTTTCTGGTCGTCAGGCAGGTCGAGTTCATCCCAGATCTGGAGGATCTTGTCGGGATAAATTCCGAACTGGGCGAACGGCATCACCTCTTCCTGATACTTTCCCCCGTACCATGAAAGTGGAGACGCTGCAACCACTTCCGGCATTTGCGACACCTCGTCCACGAACCGGATCGGCACGGCTGTTGCAAAGCCCTGACTACTCATGGCGATAATCCGGTTATAGCCCTTCAGCGACTCGCTCACGTTCTGATTCACAGAGAGGAACGAGAGCATGATCATCATCAAAAACAGGCTGATGGCGATCGAGCCGATGGTCAAACAGGTTCGCAAGCGATTCCTGCGCATGTTCCGCCAGACGTAGCTGAAGTATTTCATGAGAGTCGTTCTCCTAAATGGTGATTGGTGATAAACTTAAGAGACACCCATGCGGGACTTGGCCTGAGCCTGCGTTTCATCGCCCACCAATTGGCCTTTATCAAGCCTCAGAAGGCGGCTGGCTCGTGAGGCGGCCTGAGGGTCGTGCGTGACCATCACAATGGTCTTGTCCAGATCCCTATGGAGTGTGTCCAGCAGGTCGAGAATTTCTTCAGCCGAAGTTCTGTCCAGGTCACCAGTTGGCTCATCCGCTACAATCAGGGCCGGGTCAGTCACAATGGCACGGGCAATGGCCACACGCTGTTCCTGACCACCTGAAAGCTGGCGGGGATAGTGATCTTCACGACCGTCAAGGCCTACAATTTTCAAAGCCGTAGCCGCACGCTTGCGGCGTTCGCTGCGGGAAACAGGCTGAAGGAGCAGGGGGAGTTCGACATTCTCCTGAGCCGTCATCACGGGAATCAGGTTGTACATCTGGAAGATGAAGCCGATGTGATCTGCCCTCCAGCGGGTGAGCTGGGATTCGCTGAGTTGCGAAAGATTCAGGCCATCCACATTCACATCGCCTGACGTGGCTCTGTCAAGGCCGGCGATGAGGTTCAACAGAGTGGTTTTGCCTGACCCGGAAGGGCCCATCAAGGCCAGGAATTCGCCTTGGCGAACGTCCAGATTCAGACCTTGAAGAACCGGAATACGCATGGCATTGCGGCTGTATTCCTTACTCACATTCAACAGCTGGATGGCCAGATTGTCGGACACTTCGAATCTCTCCTCGATGTATTTAGGTCTCGACTTGCCAGTGGATTGACCGGCATGTCCTGAAGCTGGCATGGTTTAATCAGGCACGCTGACGGCTTGATTTTCAGTGAATTCAGGGTTTGGGTTCAAGACAACTCTTTGGCCAGCCTTAAGACCGGTCTCGACCTTGACCAGATCGTCGGACCTCGGGGTGGTCAAAATCGTGGTCTTGTGAATGGTCTTATCGTCGTCAATCCGCCAGACGGTGGTCGTGCCATTGGCATCTGTTACAGACGACTTAGGAATAAAAAGGCCAGCCAGTTGTGGTGTGGCGGCCTTATCCTTCTTCTCCGGCAGGAAATTGACAATGGCGATCAATTCCGGGAAAAGCCGTTCGTCGGGGTTCAGAATCTGCACATAAACCTTGACGGTACCTCTGGCACGGTCGCCCAGTGGGACAATCTTGCGAACCTTGCCCGTATAACGTTTATTGGGAGATGCCGTGACCATGACCTCAGCCGGCTGATCTACTCGAACCTTGGCCAACTGGCCTTCACTGATGTCCGTTTCCACTTCCAGCAACGAGAGGTTGGCCAATGTGACCACCGAGCCACGCCCTGAGGCTGCACCCATGCCTCCAGGAGTGATCGTCTCGCCCACTTCCGCGCCCTTGGCCAGCACGGTGCCTGCAAATGGGGCCATGATAAACATGTTCTGAATATTTTCTTCGGTCTCTTTCATCGAGGCTTCCATGTATGCCATGTTCGCCTTCAGCGCTTCCACTCGGGCAGCACTCATTTCAGATTGAGACATCGAAGCTTCGAGCTCTTCCAGACTTGTTGTTTTGTACTGGTTCATTAAAGTCTGGTTACGCTTGACCTTGCGCTGTTTGTCGCGGAGGTCGGCCTCAGCCTCGTTCAGCTCGGCTTTGGTACGGGCCACCGATGCCTTTTTGGACAAAAGCATAGCCTTGAAATCGTTGTGCTCCAGTACAGCTAAAATCTGTCCTGGAATGACTTTGTCGCCTTCCTCCACAGCCATTCGCTCGACTCGACCAGGGCTTTTGGCACCCACTTCGGCCTGATTGCGAGACCGGAGATATCCCTTGGCTGACAAGACTTTATCAATATCCGATTCGGTCAGTTCCTGAACAGTCGCAAATTTGACTTCGGTGGCAGGCCGGATTTTCGCCACCTGATCGCGCACCAGATAGGCGCCCACGGCAACAATCGTGATCGGGATCAGCCAGAGTGACAGGGAAAACAGTCGCCAGCCAAATCCTCGACGTACCGTTTTTGCCGATGTCGGGCGATAAGAGACGTGGCTCGAACTTTGTTGAGGCTGTGGTTGGGCCACTGCCATCGGCCGTGAACGTCCCCGGTCAATTTTCAGAGAGGCCAAGTCTTCTTTTAGTGACGAGCTCATGTGCGTCGAACCTGTCCGGGGCTTTGTAAGGGATCCACGTTCAGCCACACCAGTCGGGCGGCTCGAATTTCTTACATATTCTGCCTTACATCTATTTTATACAATAGTCCGATTCCGTCCAGAACGAAACGGGTTTTCTATAGCCTTGTCAGTTTAAGCGGTTTGTGCTGATTGTATGGCATGTATTGCCCTGTTTTTGTGATTTTCAAAGAATCGTGGTGCACAGAAAATCTCCATCTTCAGACCTATTTCTTGAAAATCTGCACCGGTGATTTCGAATCGATTTTTGAGAGCACGCCTTCAAACTCATCCAACTGACCTGCATGCTTGATCCGAACTCGCCACTTCGTCCGCTTCGGCTTCCCGCCCAACCCTCCGTAATAACGGACCCACCACTGGTAATCGCCGCTCGGGCCAACGCCTTTTTTCCAATAAATATTTTCCGGCCCCTGACCATCCACATCATCCACGTCGAGTTCCCCACCTTTTTTGGCGTTTCGTGCTTCCCAATAAATCTCAGAACCGCCAGGCTCGATCACATGCAGGTCAAGGTCGGCGTCCGAGTCCCAGATCAGAGTGAATTGTGGATCACCGATCTTCACGCTTACGCCCTGGACCTTTTCCGAAAGTCCGTCAAACTGAGTCGTCCCAAAACCTTTGACAGAGACTTCCTCGCCCTGTTTTTTTTCAGAAGTCAGGTCGAAATCGTCGTGGAATTCGATACGCGGCAGGTCGGGTGTCAGGGACGCCGTCTCGTCAAAATTTTGAGCCATCTTCGTGACATCGATCGCCGGCATGGTCAATGGGTCAAATTTTAGGGTCTCGCCGACAAATTTTTCAGAATCAAGGGAATTCTTGTCACCAAATCTCAGCGACATGGCGAGATTTTCGGTCGTTTGAAGGTTCTGCTGAATCAACCAAAGTGCTACGATAAGGCTGACGTGCACCGCAATTGAGATGGTTGTCGAGGCTGTCTGGGCTTTCGTCCAGTCGCGAATCGCCAGGGCGGCTTCGTCGAGTCGCTGGATCAGTTGTTCGCGTTTGGTCTGATCGGGACCGGCCATTGTCGAAAGGCCACCCTCTACTTTAAGGCATCTTTTATGTTAGGATAACACCACGGGTCTAATGCGTCTAGAATACGCTCTGTATTTCTAACTGGGCGTTGCACCCTATCTGCATGCAATTCTTCGCCTGAAATCAGGCCTAAAACCTGTTGGAGATTAAAGAAGTGTTGGATCAGGCAAAGCTGCTCGAACTACTTAACGAAGTGCAAAACGGTCATGTGGATCCCGCTGAGGCATTGAGCCGGATTCGTTGGGCACCATTTGAAAATCTCGAAGGTGTGGCCAGTATTGACCATCACCGGAAGCTCCGGTGTGGCTATCCCGAGGTGATTTTTGGTCAAGGCAAAACCGCCGATCAGATTCTGGCCATCCTTGAGCTCCAGCTTCAGCATGGTGATGCCAGCCTGGTCACACGAGTTGCGCCGGAAGTTGGCCAGATCCTGTCTCAGAACTTTCCACGTGGTGAATACAATAAATTAGGCCGTACATTTCGGATCCCTCCTACCGAAGATCAAGGCCCGAAGCTGGGCAAGGTGGTGGTGGTCACAGCCGGTACAAGTGATCTGCCCGTGGCAGAAGAGGCCCGCGTGACGGCGGAATCATGGAACTGCGAAGTCGAGCTTTTGAGCGATGTCGGAGTCGCCGGAATTCACCGCCTTCTCAGCCGTCTCCATAAATTTGAGAACGCCGATGCCATTGTGGCGGTCGCCGGGATGGAAGGCGCACTTCCGAGCGTTTTGGGCGGCCTGACCGATTGCCCAGTCATTGCCGTACCAACTTCCATCGGATACGGAGCCCACCTGAGCGGCCTTGCACCACTTCTGACCATGCTCAACAGCTGCGCCTCAAATGTAGCTGTGGTGAATATTGACAGCGGCTTCAATGGAGGCCACATGGCTGGCCTGATTGCTAACCGCGCCGGGAAGGCCCGGCTGCAGGCCCAGCTTCATCAATCAAAGGGTCATGTACCATCAAAACCTGCCCCGACGAGTGAACAGATTGAAGGCTTTGGGCCTTGAATCTGACAATTTCATCGGTGTCTAAAATCGTTTTCCCTGACTGAATCCATCTCACAACCCCAGGTCCGATTTCGCCCAAAATGCAAACTATCACAAATGTTCCCCAGGTCCGCAAGCGTTCTGACGACTCTCACAAAGGCGACTATGGTCACGTTCTCGTGATCGCCGGCAGCCGGGGGATGTCCGGAGCCGCTGCTCTGGCTGGTCTGGCTGCTCTCAGAAGTGGCGCTGGACTGGTGCGCGTCGCCTGCCCTCATGAAGTGCAGCAAAGCGTGGCCTGTGTTGAGCCTTCCTATATGACCTGGCCGCTGCCTCAGACCAGTCGTGGGGCTGTGGACGGTTCCGCTGCATGGTACGAACTTCAGCCTTTGGTTGAAGAAGCCACCGTAATCGCAGCTGGCCCAGGCTTGGGCCGCGAGCATGGTGTCAAAGACTTGATATGCGAGATCCTCAGGCACACCAACAAGCCTTTAGTGCTGGATGCCGACGCCCTCAACGCCTTTGCCCCTCTGGCCACACATGGAGCTGTTCTAAAGCACCACCCGGCCACAATCATTGTGACACCTCATCCAGGCGAGGCAGCCCGGCTTTTGGGCATCACTACCGAGGAAGTCCAGAAGGATCGACTTGGAGCAGCGGTCAAAATTCGATCCTATCTGCCAGCCAATTCTGTCGTGGTACTAAAGGGTTATGGCACTGTCGTAACAGACGGAGAGCAGGGCTACTTAAACCTTTCCGGCAATCCGGGCATGGCCACCGGCGGGTCTGGAGATGTTCTGACAGGCATTCTTGCTGCCTTTCTGGGACAAGGCTACAGCCCGTTTGATACCTGCGTGCTAGGCACTTATGTACATGGACTTGCAGGCGATATCGCGCGTGACGCAAATGGCGTAACCGCTTTGATTGCAGGCGATATCGTTGACTCACTGGGCGATGTGTTTCACCACCTCGACCCTCTGCATGACGACGATTGATTGAAGGTTTTATGAAGAATTCAGGCGGCAAGTAATGGACATTTGCCGCTGGTCTTCTAAAATGGTTGTGAAAGACTCCTGACTGTTTGAGATTGACATTGATGGTGAGTCAGGTCGCATACTCCCGGACGTTTAGCGGAGGATCAAGCGGTGTCTACATCTGATAAAGGCTCACCAGCCCCTTGGACTTACAGCATGGAGGTATCTCCTACGGGTCAGCCTCAGCAGCAAAATGCCGTTTCCGTACCGATTCCTGCCGACCAGATGAGTCTGATGCAACTGATGGTTCAGCTTCAGTCGAACACAAACGACATGTTGCGTCAGTTGGTAGAAATGAACCGTCAGTCACTGGACTGTGCCCGGGAAGCGACTCAGGCAGCGCGTGAGCAACGTGCCCGACAGTCTGTGGAACTTGAGAGATGGCAGAACAACCATCAGTCCGTTTTGTTTGATACGAGAGGGGTTCTCCAATCCCTCGAACAAGTTCACGGCCAGATTATGGAACAACTTGTGAACCACGTTCAAGAGCATCAGGCCGATTTGATGGAAGGTGACTTCGCACTTGGCGACTTCACAGACAGATACGGCCCACGTCTGGCTCATCTGAACACGATACTATCCATCCTCCGCCCACTGGCAGCACTCGCCCAGCAACAGCAGGCTGAAGCCCGAAACAAGCCACAAGAAGGCTGATTTCAAAGTTTGCTACCACGCTCCTACACAAGATCTAATGTACGCCATGTCCCCCTGACATGGCGGGCTTTGGCTACCGGATCCGATCATTCTGTTGTTACGCAGGTTTCTCCATTGATTTTGACTATAATTTTAGAAACGATCAGTCATTTTCAAGGGAAACCACAACGATGTCGCTCAAAATCCGTGCCGTTGCGTTTGATGCCGTCGGGACGTTGATCGAGCCTGTTCCAAGTGTGGCTGAAGCCTATCGACAGGCGGCTTTAAGTGTCGGTCTTGACCTGCCTTCAGCCGTCATTCGCGAGCGATTTGTCAAGGTCTTTACCGCTGACGATACAACGGAAGAACATTCTACCAATGAACTTAACGAAGTTCAGAGGTGGCGTAACATCGTGACGGCCTGCCTCCCGGAACTCGATCAAGCCCGCTCCAATCTGGTCTTCGACCAACTCTGGGACCATTTTGCCAGACCATCGAGCTGGCGCCTGTTCCCCGATGTTGCCGACACCTTCCACTGGCTGGCTCAAAAAGGCGTAAAGGTTTGCATCGCATCAAACTTCGATGCCCGCCTCAGGCAGGTCTGGGGCGGACTTTTTGGGGTGGATAAACCGCTCGATTATCTGGTGATTTCTTCGGAAGTCGGATTTCGCAAGCCCGGAGAGGGCTTCTACAAAGCCGTGCTGAGCCACCTTGAGGAACCTGTGGAATTCGTTCTCTTTATTGGTGACGATTGGATCAATGATGTCGAATTTCCGGCTAAATTTGGTTTCAAAGCTAACCTTTTGGATCGTCGCAGCCGATCAAATAGGAACAACTGTTTCGCCTCATTGCAGGAATTGACAGACAGCAACTGGTTTGACGACTAACAGGAGCTGTCGGATTTTCGCCTTGTCGCAAATCGCTGGTTGTGGTAGTTTCCCGCTCAAAGATGGGCGAGCGTACCGGTCAATGTCTTTCTCAAGACACACCTGACCGGCGTCATATGGAATGGGTGCAGGAATACACCCCGCTCGATTTTCACGGAGGAAAAGCCCATGGCATCGGCCACTCTGGAACAAATCGCATCAATCGTAAACGGCCGGGTCGTTGGCGATGGCAACGTACCCATCGGTGACGCCCGACCTGTGGAAATCGCAGGTCCCGGAGATATCACTTTTATCTCCGACGATCGCGTTGCCCGTGCCCTCAGAACATGTCCAGCCTCAGCTGCACTTGTCGGCCCACACTTCCGAATGAGAGCCCAAGGCATCGCTCCAAATCTCCCTCTGGTTGAAGTGGATGATCCATTGGATGCATTTGTCAAGGTTCGTACCCACCTTCGTGGAGATGTTGCACCAAGGTGGACTGGTATCCACCCGAAAGCCTACATTGCTGCCACAGCGACCATTGGCAAGAACGTTGCCATTCACCCATTTGCCTATGTCGGCGAATATAGCGTGATTGGCGATGGAACCACCTTGAAGCCCGGGGTCGTCATCAACGCCCACTGCATCATCGGTGATGATTGCATAATTCACTCCAACGTCGTTCTTTATGACGAAACCATTCTGGCCGATCGGGTCGAAATTCACGCCGGTACAGTGATCGGCAGCGATGGGTTTGGATATCGTCTCAAAGACGGTCGCCATAACAAGATACCCCAAACCGGCACGGTTGAAATTGCCAACGACGTCGAAATTGGGGCCAACTGCTCCATCGACCGGGGCACGTTTGAAGCCACCACGATCGGCGAAGGCACAAAGATCGACAATCTGGTCATGATTGGTCACAACAATCAGATCGGTCGTCATAACATGATCTGCGGGCAAGTCGGCTTGGCAGGCAGTTGTAAAACCGGCGACTATGTGGTCATGGCAGGTCAGGTCGGTGTCAAAGATCATACGGAAATTGGTGATCAGGTACTGATCGGAGCACAGTCGGGTGTTCACCGTAACGTCCCAAGTGGTCAGCAGTTACTGGGTTCTCCAGCCTTGCCGATCCGCGAGCAGAGACGCATTTTCCAGATGATTGCCAGACTCCCTGATATGCACAAGCAGTTGCGAGAACTGGTCACGGCCATGGAACGCATCAAGCTTCTGGCTGCCCAGGCTGGTCTCTCATTGGCCCCTCTGGAAGATTCAACCCACGAAGAGACAGCCTGAGAATCGTCGATGAGCTCTTGACTGAGCTTTAGATTCGACGATTCCAGACCAGACCATCTGATAAAATACCGCTCATGATCGACTCTCAATCACAATCACAATCCCTGTCCAAAATTCGGCCCTCAAGCCGGTTCCGTACACGGCTTGAGCCTCCTCCTCCAGGAACCAAAGTGGGACTCCTGGCCGGCAGTGGCCGCTTTCCGATCCTCTTCGCTGAAGGGGCTGTGAAGCAGGGTTACGAGGTGTATTGTGTCGGTGTCCGCTACGAAGTGCCCGACGAACTCCGCCAGCTATGTGCCGGGTTCCGCGTTCAGGGCATTTCGAAGTTGGGCGGAATGATGCGTGATTTCCAGAGGATGGGGATCAGCAATGTGGTGATGGCTGGTAAGATCACCAAAAGTGTGATGCACAAACCGATGCGTTTGGCCCGACTTCTGCCCGACCTCGCCATGTTCGAACTTTGGTACCGTGTTTGTCGAGCCGATAAACGCGACGATACGATCATGCTAGGCGTGATCGAAATGTTCGAACGCCGTGGCTTGAACTTTTCATCGGCCCTTGACTATTGCCCGGAGCTACTCGTGAACGAAGGCGTGCTGACCAAGCGTGCGCCCAGCCGGGCGCAGTGGGAAGATATCGATTTCGGCTGGAAACTGGCCAAGCATATGGGCGGACTCGATGTCGGTCAATCGGTCGCCGTAAAAGAGCGTTCCGCACTTGCTGTGGAAGCTCTGGAAGGCACCGACCGATGCATCGAACGAGCCGGCCAGCTTTGCCCGGTTGGCGGATGGACCCTTTGCAAGGTGGCCAAGCCGGATCAGGATATGCGTTTTGATGTCCCCACTGTGGGCGTTCAAACCATCGAGAATTTGAACAAGGCCCGCGCCAAAATTCTGGCCATAGAAGCAGACAAGACGATCGTGGTCGACCGCGAAAAGGTCATAGAGCTTGCCAACTCTTACGGTATGATTATCGTCGCCGTAAAAAACAACGACGATCCCGCCCGCCCTGATATCGAAGGCGGCCTGCGAATTCACAGCTGATTTCCGGATATTTCGACTCAGAACCGGGTCATGCTGCTGAGAACCTCATCAAGTGGGACTGTGGCGAAGGTGCTGGCATAGTCGGACATGGCGTATGGGATCACCAGATCCTGTCCATGAATCACTGCCCCACAACTGTACACAACATTCGGAACGTATCCCTCACGCTCGTTTGCATTCGGCTCCAGAAGCGGTTTGTCGAGTCTGCCAATCAGTTTGGATGGGTTGTTCAGGTCCAGCAGAAACGCCCCCATGGCATATTTTCGCATCGGGCCAACGCCGTGAGTCAGCACCAGCCAGCCGGCTTCCGTCTCAATGGGCGATCCGCAATTCCCCAGCTGAATAAACTCCCAGGGGTAAGTCGGGCGGGCGATCAACTCTTTGGCATACCAGAAGTGGGGCTGATCGGAGTACATCAGAAAAATATTTTCGTTGTCCTGACGTGAAAGCATCGCATATTGCCCGTTCACCATCCTCGGGAACAGAGCAAAGCCTTTATTACGCACCTCAGGACCATTCAAGGTGCTGATTTTGAAATGCAGGAAGTCTTCCGTTTCGAGCATCTGTGGCAGAGTCACGCGACCATCGTACGCTGTATAAGTCGCATAATACGTCACCCGGCCGTCGCTGTGGGTAAATTGCACGAAGCGGGCGTCTTCAATGCCGTTCGTCTCGGTGGGCGACCACGGAAATATGATTCGCTCTGAGACATCAAGTGTAGGATCAAACATGATCTCGTAATTGGCTCTGGCCAACAGGATCATCGTTTGTGCAATCGGCTCAAATTCGCGCTGGCGGGTCCGGTTGCTCTTGATCGCATTGTTCAGATTCCGCTCAAGCTCCTCCAGGGTAAAGTGTTCTGGCAGAGTCGACATGACCTGCTCGGTCAACGCTCCATTGATCCCAAGTTCCGTCAATTTCCGGTGAAATAGTGCCTTCTCGTAAAGGGCGTTCGGTAAAAGCTCTGGAGCCTGCACAAGCCGGGTCGGCTGGTCCATATGGATTCCGCTGTCTGAGTCAATCAGGCCCGTCCGGAACGTGATCGACGAGATGTGGCCTTCGCCCGTGGCCCTCATACTCAAAATGAATCGCTTGGATCCCTCGGGAACTCCCGATTGATCTGGATGCCAAACCATCGACGGATTAAACAGGGCCGCCGACTCGAGCGCATATTCCTGAGTAAAATAAGCCCCTATCAGCAATCGTCTGGACTCACTCACAGGCAAATCGGTCAGCAGATGTTTTCTGACATGCTCGAACCGGTGCAGAAAGAATTCGCGAGTGCGCTGGTGACGCTCCCGGAATTCGCTCATCACTTTTTCAAGATTCTGCTCGACCTCAGTTTCTGACAGAGCGGCAATGCGTGAGGTGATTTTCTCGATCCGTGAAGGACTCGATAATTCAAATGGCCGAATGATGACTCGGGAATTATTGGGCCTGAGTACAATTCCTGTCCGTTTTACGTCCATATCAGGCAAATACATCCTTTGTATTTTGGATCCAGACGCTTGTCCGGATCCTCTTGAAACTGAAGGTCATTACTTCGCCTGCCGAAATGCCGACAGGGAGGCTTGTAGTAGATTCATCTCTGCCAGTGAAAGCAGGAATGCAAGAGTCGACTCCGCACCCTGATTCCGGTTGATCCGGTCCTCTTGAAGGCCATCACAACATCCGCCGGTGGACGGGTCGTAAAGGTCCTGACCAAGGTCATTTCGGCCTAAAAACCACTCAAACGCGGATCGGGCGTGCTTCAGCCAGGCTGGATCCTGAGTGGCACGATAGGCCTCCAGGCATGCAGAAACCATGGCATTGGCCTCAACTGGTTGTTGATCGAATCGGGCCTTTTCACGCCCTCTTGGAAAGAAGCCGTTGCTTCCTATGGGCCGAAAATGCTCTTGCGGAGCTGTTTGGAGCTTCACCAGCCATTGCAGAGATTTGGTGCCAACTTCCAGGGCCCGAGCATGACCGCAATCATGACCGACTCCAATCAGAGCCTGAGGGATTCTGCCTAGATCATAACTCAGAATTTCTTCATACCACGGCCATTCCGGTTCTTCGACCCGGTCGTAAAGGTCGATCAACCGGTCCGTCAAGATCTCGCGGACATGGTTCGCATGGCGTTCGCCTTCAAATCGTCGAAGATATTCGCGCAGACCCAGCAATCCGAACGCCCAGGTTCTGGGCGATGTTGTCTCCAGAATGGCTGGCATAGCCAGTTGGAACAGCCACGCTGCCCAGGCTTTCACATTCGGCCTGCGCGACTTTTGGACACACGTTCCAAGGGCCCAGAGAGCCCGACCGTGAGAGTCCTCGGATCCAACCTCTTCAAGCCATTCGCGGTTATATCCAAGAAAATTTCGGAACCGCCTGGTCTCCGTATTAAATCCAGCCTGAAGGAATGAGGCATAGCGTGTCTGAAGCCGTTCAATTTCCGGGCCTGTATGCCCTAACTCTTCGAGATGAATGGTCAGAAGAAGGGCGCGGGCATTGTCGTCTGTGCAGTATCCTTCGGAATAATTCGGGATGGTGTGGGTGGCGTGCTGAAGAATGCCTGTGGTGTCGCTCAGCCGTAATAAATGGTCAAGACGCCACTCTGGCAGATCGTCCTCTTGTTCTGCCAGTGTTCGAACTGCCAAAGGCTTATATGGCTGAGCCTGGCGACCAAGTCTTGTCTGCTGGAATGAGACCATGTAACGATTCGCAGATTTCTCCCAGACCATCTCCCGGCCAAGCCTGTAAGCCTCTTCACACATGGAAGTTCGCCGTTTCTCATCGCCCAGAAGTGCATTCACTTCATGAGCCAGAGCCGCTGAGTCGGCAAATGGGACCAGAACACCACGGCCATCGGCCAGCAATTCCTCGGCATGCCAGTAAGGGGTCGAAATGATCGCCTTGCCGCATCCAAACGAATAGGCAAGGGTGCCTGAGGTGATCTGGGCCGGGTTCAGATAAGGGGTCACATAAATATCCGCAGCTCGAATGAACTCTGTGAGTTCTTTCAGCTCTACAAAGCGGTTATAGAAAATGACGTGATTACTGATGCCGAGGTCGCGGGCCAGTCGCTCGAGGTTCAGTCGATATCGTTCGCCCTGATCCCTGACCAGGTCTGGATGGGTTGCGCCGAGTACGATATACGCAAAATTTGGAAACTTTTCCAGAATCGCCGGAATGGCACGAAGCATTTGCTCGATCCCCTTATTCGGAGAGAGCAGGCCAAAGGTCAACCCCACCATTCGGCCAGCCACGTCGAACTGATCCTTGTACAGGTTTGGATCCACGAACGGGACGTCGGGGATACCGTGTGCGATGACATCGATTTTTGACTCGGGGACTTCGTAAATATCTCGCAGAAAAACTCTGGCTCGCTGAGTCATAACAACGACTCGGGCCGACAAGTTGGCCAGTTGCGACAAAACGCGATGCTGATTACCGTCAGGCTCTTGCAGGACTGTATGGAAAGTGGTGACGACAGGCATGCGTAAATCGCGTACCAGAGTGAGGATGTGGCTGCCGGCCTGGCCTCCAAAAATCCCGTACTCATGTTGCAGGCTGACGACATCGGTGTTCGAATAATTCAGAAAATCGGCTGCCCGGCGATAACTTTCAAGTTCAGGTTCATCAATCTCAAATTTAACTTCCGGGTCATAGTCATATCCTTCAGGCCTATCGTTTACAGGTACGACAAAGCATTCCGCTTCAGGGAAATGGCCTGCGATGGATTTGTACATATCGTTCGTAAAAGTTGCAATTCCGCACTTTCGAGGCAGGTAATCACCGACAAAAGCGATCTTACGAATGTCCGAATTGCGCATAAGCTGACCTCCAATTTTGGACAAAGTCGATTTACTGGCAAGTTGAAAACGACTTGAGATGACTTGGCGACAGGCCTTCGGTACCGAATGCAGGATGATTGAAATCTAAGGAGAGAGATTAATTACTCTTCAAATTCCTTCACTAGAGTATCGTATCACACTTGGCCGTGCCAGTCATAGAGTTGGCTTAAGTTCAGGAACAGTCAGCAAAAAAACTTCTGCTTTTTTTGGACGGCTTAGCGGTTACGGCGGCATGACTCGTGGAGTAGCGTATTTTTATATTTTTTGTGTGAGACTTTCGATTCTGGATCAGCTACATTCATAAGTCAGTGTGCTATGAGTTCGTAATGTTGCAGATGGTTAAAGCATTATACCAACTGTACCCTGAATCCAGAAATTGCCATGCCGACTCCCGAACACCAGCTACAGCCGCTTCAAGGCCGAGAAGGACGCCGCCGAACTGGCCGGCATCGCCAGCAAGCACAGCCTGGCCTTTGCTCATGATTTTTGACGGCGAGCAGTTGGGCGACCTGCTGCCGGTTCTCAATAAACGGGCCGAGGGGCGAGACATTTTCAACCCTGCGGCATCGCTAAATGCCAATCTGGTTTCGTCCCGATGGGACGCAAACGATTTTGGATGTGAGGTTTCTACCAATATTTTGCCCCGCTGGGGCAAATCCGCCGACCCAGCGGGGCGTAATGTCGGTAGAAGTCAATCCAGCCACATTTTTGTGTCCGCCGACCCAGCGGGGCGTAATGTCGTTAGAAGTCAATCCAGCCAAATTTTTGTGTCCGCCACCCCAGCGGGGCGCAATGTCGTTAGAAATCAATCGAGCCAAATTTTTGTGTCCGCCGCCCCAGATGGGCGCAATGTCGTTAGAAATCAATCGAGCCAAATTTTTGTGTCCGCCACCCGAGCGGGGCGCAATGTCGTTAGAAATCAATCCAGCCACATTTTTGTGTCCGTCGCCCCAGCGGGGCGCAATGTCGGTAGAAATCAATTCCCGGAATTGATCCGAATGCCTTAGGAACACCAACTCTCCAGGATCCAATGCCAAACACCTACACTCAAATTCATATACAAGTGGTATTCACGGTTCAGAACCGGGCCTCTATCATTCGCAAGCAATGGCAGGAGGAATTGTATTGTTATATCACCGGCATCATCCAAAATTACGGACACAAACTTTTGGCGATCAATGGAATGCCGGACCATATTCATATATTGTTCGGAATGAGACCAACCCAGTCTTTATCGGACCTTATGCGTGCTGTCAAAGGCGATTCCTCTAAATGGATCAACGACAAGCGTGTAATGATGGGTCGCTTTTCATGGCAGGAAGGTTATGGTGCCTTTTCATACAGCAAATCACATGTTCCCGATGTCATCGAATACATAAAAAACCAGCAACAGCACCACCGCACAAAAAGTTTCATTGAGGAATATCACGACTTTTTGCGCAAATTCGGCGTGGATTTCGAAGAACAGTATTCGTTTGTGCCCATTGATTATGACAAAGTGAATGATGTCTAAACCCATCAATAACATGGAACTATGGAGCTTCGATCGTGAACCGAACCACATCCATGGCAGGTTACGCCCCGCCCCCTTCGGGGCTACCAACATTTAGCCCCTCCGGGGCAATTCATAAAAGAGCCCCCCAGCAACAAGTCATCCCAAAATTTCGCCCCAACGGGGCGTAATGCAGGTAGAAAACGCAAGAAAAACCCCAAAAAAACGTCCCATCGGGTCCCAATGTAGGTAGAGCCCCCAAAACGCCCAAGCGGGGCGCAATGTGGGTAGCAATGAAATCACAAAAAAACGACTGTCTCCTCATCGGGATGCAACGTGGTTTAACCCCGGAGAACTTCCACCGATTTCTTCAGTCCGCCGAGATCGTTCAGGCTGTGGCCCTGGAAATGAGCATGAATTGCCCAACCGCCAACAACTGGAGCAGATCGCCCGAGGCGTTGCCACAGAAACAGGAGAATTGACGGAAGGGCGAGTAAATCGAGCGGCTCCGGGCCTGGGCAAGCGGGCGTTGCCTCTCGGCCGAAGTGACGGGGCTCTACCAGCCCATCGCCAATACCTCGAACCGCCGCCGCGTCAGCCGCGAGCCGTCGGTGAACTGAGCCTCTAATCTAAACCGCTCTCAGCCTGAGAACTGAAGTTTTTTCCTCATCCGGGTCAAGATCGAATTTCGGCCAAAGTCGTTTGACCATTCCTTGTGGATCTTGATTGATTCGATCAATGAATTCTTTGCAAGCATCAAACAAGCCACGCATCGTTGCATAACAACATAACTGAGTCACATCCTCGCGCATCCACTTCCAAAGTCCTTCAATTGCATTCATATCGGGGCTATAACCAGGCAACTGAATCAATTCTAGCCCCAAATCTTTGGCCTTCTGTTGAACCAGTTTCGCACGATGCCACGGTGCACCATCCCAA
>Ga0208720_1000137_pt1 | contig 19240 bp, 16 predicted proteins | sample LakMenEpi20Apr10_FD_150716 | JGI IMG/M metagenome (GOLD analysis project Ga0208720, IMG submission 150716) | Freshwater microbial communities from Lake Mendota, WI - 20APR2010 deep hole epilimnion (SPAdes) | ecosystem: Environmental > Aquatic > Freshwater > Lake > Epilimnion/Euphotic zone ...
TCCCATTTTTCCAGCTGCTCCAATTACTCCCACACGAATCATGTGACAGACCGTAGTCGCTGGCAATGGTTATCGACGGCGACGATTACCGCGGTCTCCGCCACGGTCGTCTCCACCACGGGTGTCGGGACCAAGGTCTCCGAGTTCCGAGCGGATTTCGCTATCAAATTCTGCTTCGAATGAGACTTCGACTGGACCGTCTGCACGAGGCGCACGATCTTGACGAGGTCCACGGTCTTCGCGAGGTCCACGATCATTACGATCACGACCACCACGGTCATTACGGTCACGTGAACCACGGTCTCCGCGATCTTCGCGAGGTCCACGGTCACTGCGCTCACGACGTTCTCCGCCGCCACCGCCGCCGCCACCAGGAAGGTCGTTGCCGTCTGCATCAACAGGGGTCAGGCTGACCTTGCCCTTGTCGTCTACATCTTCAACGCGCACCTTGATGACGTCACCGAGGGTGAGAATGTCTTCAACATTGTTCACGCGCTCGCCGTTACCCAACTTGCTGATGTGCACAAGGCCATCGCGTCCAGGAAGGATGTTGACGAATGCACCGAACTTCGTGATGCTGACAACGCGACCATCGTAGATTGCATTGAGTTCAGCGGTTGGAGGATCAACGATCGCAAGAATGCGAGCCTTTGCTTCTTCCACACGGTGGTTATCTGGCGAGCCGATTGTGACGATGCCGGTTGCGCCGTCATCATCAACTGCAATGTCTGCACCAGTCTCTTGCTGGATGGTGTTGATGACCTTGCCCTTAGGCCCGATTACTTCACCAACTTTGTCCAAAGGAATTGTGAAGGACACAATTTTCGGTGCTGTATCAGCAACAGTTGAACGAGGAGCGTTAAGCGCTGAGTTCATGCTGTCAAGAATGGTCATACGAGCATCACGTGCCTGTTGCAAAGCTGCTGACAATACATCGGCAGGAATTCCGTCGATCTTGGTGTCAAGTTGCAATGCAGTTACGCAATCAACAGTTCCGGCAACTTTGAAGTCCATGTCACCGAATGCGTCTTCTGCACCGAGAATGTCGGTGAGCGTGAGGTACTTACCTTCTGCATAGATGAGGCCCATTGCGATTCCAGATACTGGAGCCTTGATAGGAACACCGGCGTCCATCAGCGACAAGCTTGATGCACAAACAGATGCCATTGAAGTTGAACCGTTTGATGACAGAACTTCGCTGACCAAACGAATTGCGTAAGCAAATTCTTCTTGGCTAGGAACGACTGGCAACAACGCGCGCTCTGCAAGAGCACCGTGTCCAATTTCGCGACGCTTTGGAGTACCAACACGACCAGTTTCACCATTAGCCCAAGGAGCCATGTTGTAGTGGTGGATGTAACGCTTTGAATTGTCAGGACCGAGTGTGTCGAGCATTTGGTTCATGCGAGGCATGGCCAATGTGCAGACGTTCAGAACCTGAGTCTCACCGCGCTGGAACAAGCCAGTGCCGTGTGCGCTTGGCAATGTGCCAACTTCTGAAGTCACTGCACGAAGATCGCGAGGACCGCGACCGTCGATACGGATGCCTTCTTCTACAACGCGCTTACGAACAAGCTTCTTTGTGAGGCTACGAACTGCTTCTTTTACTGCGCCGCTTTGGCCAGCAAATGCACCTTCAGGTCCGCACAGTTCTGCAACTGTTTCGGCTGCTGCTGCGTCGGTGGCCGCATTGCGGTCAGCCTTCAGAGCAATTGTGATTGCCGTTGCCAATTTTGGAGTAGCTGTCTTCTCAACTGCCGCAAAAATTTCCGGTGTGTAGTCAAGGATTGCTGTGTACTCAAGAGGAACGATTGCACCCTTTGTAGCAATAACACTTGCAACGAGTTGGCGCTGAAGCTTGATGGACTCTTTGATCCATACCTTTGATGCTTCAAGACCATCTGCGATTGTCTGCTCTGACACTTTTGGAGCACCGTCTGCATAGAACTCGAACGACTTCTCTGTGCCGCCTGCTTCCACCATCATGATGGCAACGTCGCCATTGTCAAGCTCGCGTCCAGCAACAACGATTTCGAATGTTCCGTTGTTTCCTTCTGCATAGGTTGGGTGAGGCACCCAGTCGCCGTCTTGCGAATATGCCAAACGAACAGCACCAACTGGGCCTTCGAATGGAACTCCGCTGATCATGAGAGCAGCTGACGAAGCATTGATTGCAATGACGTCATGTGGGTTTTCCATGTCGACACCAACAACGTTGACAACAATTTGTGTCTCGTTGCGGAAACCGTCTGGGAATGCAGGACGAAGTGGGCGGTCAATCAGACGGCAAGTAAGAATTGCCTGTTCTGATGGACGACCTTCACGACGAAAGAACGCACCAGGAATTTTGCCGGCAGCGTATGCACGCTCTTCGACATCCACGGTGAGTGGGAAGAAATCGATGCCGTCTTTAACGCCACGAGCCGCATTGGCTGTGACGAGAACGGTTGTGCCGTCGATTGAGGCGAGAACGGCGCCCTGCGATTGTGTCGCAAGCTTTCCAGTCTCGAATGACATGGTTTTTTCGGAACCAGTAACCTGTGTTGAAACACGAATGGCGTCAGCCATGGGAACTCCCTTGTTTGTGTGTTGTTGTAGTTCCGCCTACAACCAGCCGGTTCCCAGTCGGCAACCCCGCCCCATGGCGCGGGATAATCGACTGACAACCGACAACAATAAAAATGGTGTTGGCGGAAGGTTTTGTTATCGGCGAAGGCCGAGTTGTGCGATGAGCTCGCGGTAGCCAGCGATATCGCGATCGCGAACGTAATCAAGCATGCGGCGACGGCGGCCTACCAACATCAACAATCCACGACGAGAGTGGTGGTCCTTATGGTGCGTTTTGAGGTGCTCCGTGAGGTGATTGATGCGGTCGGTAAGAAGTGCAATTTGTACTTCGGGTGAACCGGTGTCCGTTCCGTGCTTGCGGTACGTCGAGATGGTGTCGATCTTCGGCAACATAATAAAGGCCTCATATTCCTTATTGAGAGAGGGCGCTCATCCCAAGAATTTGGGCCGAGCATCACACGTGCGCCAGAGCCCACGAGGACCTGATTAGGTTATGAGCCATTTCCTAGTGCCCACAACCCCCCATCCTGATTAGATTGAAGGAGTGTTCACAGGAATTGTTGAAGAAAAAGGCTCCGTTTTGGCCCGCGAAGGCGCCAAGCTCACCATTACGGCCCATACCGTGCTTAAGGATTCTGGCCTCGGGGCATCAATCGCCGTCAATGGCTGCTGTCTCACCCTTGTAGAAAAGGGAGCCGATTGGTGGATTGCCGATGTTTCAGACGAAACCTATTCCCGCACCAACCTTGGCGACCTGCAGCCTGGCGACCCTGTCAACCTTGAGCGCCCGATGGTGGCAAATGGCCGTTTCGGTGGCCACATTGTTCTTGGCCATGTTGATGCAGTCGGCGAAATTGTCTCCCCCGCGCCGCGACTCATCGTACGCATTCCACGCGAACTCATGCGGTACGTCGTTGAAAAAGGCAGCTGCACCATCGACGGCATCAGCCTCACGGTATTCAATCTCACTGTTGACACATTCGAAGTTGCGGTCATTCCGCACACCGCCGACGTGACCACGCTTGGTCATCGCGAACCAGGACACAAAGTCAATATTGAAATTGATGTTCTTGCTAAACACGTTGAACGCCTTTTGGGACACTCTGACTGACATGGCTGACCTCGGAGATCTTCGTCAACGAATTGATGCCATTGATGCCGCACTTGTGAACTTGCTTGCGGATCGCATGAACGTATGCCGTGAAGTCGCAGAGATAAAGGAAACAACAGGAGCTGCTGTTATTCAGCCACAGCGCGTGCGTGATGTTTTGTCTAGTCGTCGCCAATGGGCAATAGATGCCGGTGTTGATGCGGATTTTGCAGAGCAACTGTTTCGCACTCTGTTGTCAGAGACACACCGCATTGAAGGTGCAGAATCGCGTGATGAATCAGCACCCATCAAATTGGCTGGCAACACACAACGCACAGAGCTTGACACTGTTGCATGTCGTATTGACCATGTTGTTGTTGCAGTAGCCGACCTCTCTGCTGCACGAAAGTTTTTTGACGGCATGGGTTTTTCCACCACTGTCACTGACGATGCCTCCGTTGTTTCCGCAGAAGCAGGTGGCGTCACAGTTGTTCTCGTTGGCCCGAACCACAACCCTGCAGTGCATCAACGCCTCGCCGAACACGGTTCTGGCGTGCAGCACATCGCCATTGAAGTTCTGAATGCTGGCTTTACTCGAGACGCGCTTGATGCTGCGGGCGTGCCACTGCTTACTGACGTAGTCGTTGACGCCGAAGGCCATGAGCAGGTGTTCACAGCCCTTGATCCCATCACTGGCGTGCAGCTCAGCTTCATCAGCCGTACCGGCCATCGCGTACCTATGAGCAGCCACAACGTGTCTGCCATGTTCGAGGCCATCTCCAACACCGCAACCGACCAATAGCGGCGGTACTATTTAGGTGCGCGGCCAAATGGGCGCCATCAGACATTTCTTGCTCGTCTGATGGGGTTCGACCGCCACTGGCACATATTCCACCGAATCCACCTGAAAGGTGCTGCCTTGTCGCGCCAGTTCTCTCGAGAAGACCTCATGTCTTCTCACCTCATTGATCAATCGTTCGTCGACGACCTTTTGACATTGCCTCTTGATGAGTTGATGTTGCGTGCGCGAAATGTACGTGATGCCGCCCATGGCACGCGCGTTACGTTTTCGCCAAAGGTGTTCATTCCTCTCACCATGTTGTGCCGCGACAAGTGTGGGTATTGCACGTTCGCCCAACCACCTGCACGTCTAGAAAAGCCATACATGACTGCAGAAGATGTTCTTGCTATCGCTCGTCAAGGCGCACGCACTGGTTGTCAAGAAGCATTGTTCACTCTTGGCGAACGCCCGGAAGAACGTTATGAGATTGCCGCCAACTGGTTGCGCGACAACGGGTTTGACTCCACAGTTCATTACCTGCACGACATGGCAAAACTTGTCCTCGACGAAACTGGCTTGCTGCCCCATGCAAATGCGGGTGCGTTGTACAACGACGAGTTGGCAATGTTGCGCCGCGTCTCCCCTTCTCAAGGCATGATGCTTGAATCTCTGCGTGACGATTTGGAATGTCACCGTGGTGCACCCGATAAAGAGCCACAACGTCGCATCAACACTTTGTGTGAAGCAGGCGAACTTGCAATTCCATTTACAAGTGGAATCTTGGTCGGCATAGGCGAAGAACGTCGTGACCGCATTGAGGCTCTCGCACTCATCGCTGCTGCTCACAAGACATACGGCCATGTACAAGAAGTCATTGTTCAGAACTTTTTGCCAAAGGCCGGCACTGCAATGCACAAAGCAAAGCCATGCCCAGAAGATGAGTACTTATGGTCAATTGCTGTTGCGCGATTGATTCTGCCTGCATCTATTCACTTGCAGGCTCCACCAAACTTGTCAGACGACTTCGGCATCTTGCTTGATGCAGGAATCGATGACTGGGGCGGCGTCTCGCCCGTTACTGCAGATCATGTAAACCCAGAACGTCCATGGCCAGCTCTTGATCGTTTGGGCGATGTCACTGAAGATCGCGGCATGGTGCTCGCACCACGTCTCACCATTTATCCCGAATTCGCAATGGCGCCAGAAAAATGGCTCGACCCTGCATTGCACTTCCCCGTGATGGACAGAACAGATGCAGAAGGTCTTGGTCGTGATGATCCGGGCGCTTTCTGGCCAGAGAAAGTAACTGCAGCTGATGTGGTGCACGACGGTGCAGAAGTTGTTCTTGTTGGGCACAAATCAACTCAGTGGTATTCAGGTTCAAACGTGAAGCCAATGATGTTGGTGCCACACCCTCGCCCTGCGGCAAAAGGACGCATTGCAGAAATCATCGAAGGTCATCGCAACGGTCAAGAACTTGGCGAAGACGAAGTAGTTGCATTGTTTGCTGCACGTGGACCAGAAGTGGGTTACCTCGCCGACTATGCAGATGAACTGCGATTCAAGACTGTTGGCAACAACGTCACCTGGGTACACAACCGCAATATCAACTACACCAACGTGTGCACATACAAATGTAAGTTCTGCGGTTTCTCTAAAGGCCCACTCAGTCTTAACTTGCGCGGAACTCCGTACCTCTTAACACTTGACGACATTGCAGACCGTGCAGTGGAAGCAGCTGGCATGGGTGCAACTGAAGTAACGCTGCAAGGCGGAATTCACCCGGACTTTGATGGTGACTACTACATCGATGTCACGAAAGCTGTGAAATCTGCAGTTCCCGACATGCACGTGCATGGATTCACTGCGCTTGAAGTCACTGAAGGTGCACATCGCAATGGCGAATCACTACGTGAATACCTGCTTCGCTTGAAAGAAGCAGGTCTTGCATCACTTCCCGGCACTGCAGCAGAGATTCTGGATGACGACATTCGTGCAATCATTTGTTCTGACAAGGTGAATACTGAGGAATGGCTTGAGTGTCATCGTCAAGCTCATTCCATCGGCCTGCATTCAAACATCACCATCATGTTCGGCAGTGTTGAGCACCCTCGTTCATGGGCCAAGCACATGGTGGTTACGCGTGAGCTGCAGAAAGAAACGGGCGGATTCACCGAATTCATTCCACTTCCGTTTGTACATATGGCCTCGCCTATTTACTTGCAACGCAAAGCACGTCGCGGACCAACATTCCGCGAGAACGTCTTGATGCACGCCATTGGTCGCATTTTCTACCATGGCCACATCGACAACGTTCAGGTCAGTTGGGTCAAGATTGGTACGGCTGGTGCTGCACAATTATTGCAAGCGGGCTGTAACGACCTTGGTGGAACATTGATGGACGAGAACATTTCTCGTGCTGCTGGCGCTAACCATGGCCAGATGATGACCGAAGGTCGCTTCGGTGAAATTGTGGCTCCGATGCGCCGCACATTGGTGCAACGCAATACGGCTTATAAATTCCTCAGCCCTACTGCAGGTGCGTAGCAACTGCCGCACGAGCGTGTGCGATATCAACTTGTAGTTGATCTTTCAATTCATCGAGACCAGCGAATTGGCGCTCGCTGCGCAAGAAGGCAACGAACTGCACAACTGCTACTTCTCCGTACAAGTCACCACTGAAATCCATGAGATATGCCTCAAGCAATGAATGCTCGGCGTTTACATAAAACGTGGGGCGACGACCAAGATTGATGGCACATGGGTGTTCACTGCCATCTGGTCGACGGTACACACCTGCGTACACGCCATCACTTGGAACACACATGCCGTTAGGAATTTCAACATTCGCCGTAGGAAATCCGATTGTGCGGCCGCGTTGGTCGCCCGTGACCACGGTGCCAACAACTTCATATGAGTGTCCGAGCATCTTGGCCGCCGTGGCTATTTCGCCTCCAGCAAGGGCACGACGAATAGCTGTTGAACTCACTGGTTCATCAATGTCATCTCCACGCGAAATAAGCACAACAGGCTCGCAAGTGAAGTCATGACGCTCACCCATCTCACGCAACAACGTGACATTGCCTTGACGCATGTGGCCGAAGTGAAAGTCAGAGCCGACGATTACTGTGCTGGCATGTAGCCCATCGACAATGACTCGCTGTACGAAGTCTGACGGGATTTCTTTTGACTGTTCCGGGGTAAAAGACAGCACAACCACTGCATCAACACCTGTTGCCGCAAGAAGTTCCAACTTCTGTGCAGTATTGGTCAATAAGCGAGGTGCAGCATCGGGTCGCACAACGCTCGCGGGGTGACGATCAAACGTGACAACAACGCTGCGCGCACCGACACGTGCTGCACGCTCGCGCACTTGGGCGATTACTGCCTGATGACCAAGGTGCACGCCGTCGTATGCGCCAATGGTGATGACGGAACGCTCATTTGGCCACGGCCATGCGGAAAGGTCTGTCACTACTTGCACAAGGTCTAACGCTATCTCGCTTGAAAGACCACAGTAGGTTTGGCGATTCGCTCACGCCACACTTCGAATACTCCGATTAGCTCGCCAGTGCTATCAACTGCCGCCCATGGCCCGTCGCCATCCCACGCGATACGTGTTCGCCCGAAACGGCAATCAATCACGTCGGAATCATCAAGCACTTGCACTGCAAGATGCCGCACTGCTTCACGAATCGGCAACAGTGTTGGCTCTGGAATAGTGCTTGCTTCATCAACCGAAAATGGGCCGACTGAAAAACGTCGCAATGTACGAATATGTGCACCGCCACCAAGTGCAGTTCCAAGGTCAGCACCAAGAGACCGGATATATGTTCCAGCTCCACTACGAATAGTTGCTCGAATCACCATGGGGTTATCTGTTGCATCGACTTCGAATGAATGAACTGTGATGGGGCGCGCAGGACGTTCCACTTCAATCCCTTCGCGAGCCAATTTGTGTAACCGCACTCCGTCAACCCGTAATGCAGACACCATCGGAGGCACTTGCATGATTTCACCCAAGAATTGTTCGGCAATGATTCGACGAACATCGTCCAAATTCGGTGGAGCCATGTCATGGGTTGCAGTAATCGCGCCCGAGTCGTCTAACGAATCAGTCTCAACACCAAAAACGATTTCACATGAATAGGTCTTGTCCATCTCTGCCATAAAACGAAACAGTCGAGTGGCATTACCGACACCAACGACAAGCAAACCTGTTGCATCAGGGTCAAGGGTGCCAGCATGGCCGATTCTTTTTTCGCCAAAATGCCCGCGCAACTTGTAGACCACATCATGACTAGTGAGGCCTGCCGGCTTGTCAATGAGGACCAGCCCATGAGCCGTAGACGGCTTCTTGCGGGCCATGAATTACTCGGCGTCGTCGCGTGACGAGATAGGCGAAGTGTCAGGCTGTTTGCGCAACAACTCTTCAATGCGAGCTGCGCTACGAATCACTTCGTCAGGGCGGAACGACAAAATGGGAGTCTTACGTGCGTGCATCTGGCGGTTAATTGATGCCTGTATGCGAGGGCGGAACTCAAGGAGGGCCTCAACCACTCCTTCATCACCTTCTTCGCCAAACATTGAATCGAAGTACACGATTGCACGGTTCATTTCGGCGTCAACATCAATTGCGGTGATCGTTACTAGGTCAAGCCGCTCATCATCAATGAGGGTTAGTTCGTCGGCAATGACTTCACGCAAAACCTCAGACAATCGGGCGGTACGGGGGTACCCCTTTGAGGAGCCTCCCTTGGACTTACGTTTTCCCGGCCTTGGGCGTTGATTCGACACGACCTATACGATAGGTGCTTCAATGAGTGACACCACGACGCCGTCCAATTCACGCACATCGTCAGTGCCTCCGTTTCGCTATTCCGCCACGCTCGCAGCAGAGCTTGAAGCACGTTGGCAAGACGCTTGGGAGCAGAACGGCACATTTGAGGCACCAAACCCCGCTGGACCTCTCGGCGATCCAGCAAAAGTCGCTGGCCGAGAAAAATTGTTCATTCTCGACATGTTCCCGTATCCATCAGGAGCTGGCCTTCATGTTGGTCACCCGCTCGGATACATCGGCACAGATGTGTTTGCACGATTCAAACGAATGAAGGGCTTCAACGTTCTTCACGCTCTCGGATACGACAGTTTCGGTCTTCCTGCAGAACAGCACGCGATCACCACTGGTATTCATCCGCGCGTTAACACCGAATCAAACATTGTCAATATGCGCCGCCAATTGCGTCGCCTTGGTCTTGGCCATGATCCCCGTCGCAGCATCAGCACTACCGACGAAGAGTTCTACAAGTGGACGCAATGGATCTTTTTGCAGATTCATGGTTCGTGGTGTGATCCATCAACCGGTCGCGCTCGTCGTATTGAAGAACTTGTTGATGAATTCGAAACCGGCGTTCGCGCCACCCCAACTGGCGCAGCATGGGCTTCTCTTTCTTCTGGTGAGAAACACGACATTCTCGATTCATATCGCCTTGTGTATCTGTCAGATGCCCCCGTGAACTGGTGCCCAGGCCTCGGCACAATCTTGGCGAACGAAGAAGTAACGGCTGAGGGCCGCAGCGACATTGGCAACTACCCAGTGTTCAAGCGCAACATGCGCCAATGGGTGATGCGTATTACTGCGTATGCAGACCGTCTGATTTCTGACCTTGATCGTCTTGACTGGCCAGAGCCAATCAAGTTGATGCAACGCAACTGGATTGGTCGCAGCGAAGGCGCTCGTGTCACGTTCACAACTTCAGGTGGCCCAATCGAAGTGTTTACGACACGACCCGACACATTGTTCGGTGCAACATTTCTTGTGTTGTCACCTGAACACCCACTTGTTGACACCCTCACTACTGCTTCACAGAAATCTGCAGTTGCTACGTACAAGGCAGAAGCAGCCGCAAAGCAAGACAATGAACGTCAAGACGATTCAAAACAAAAAACTGGTGTATTCACTGGCGCAACCGCCACCAACCCGGTGTCCGGCAAAGACATTCCTATCTACATCGCCGATTACGTTCTCATGGGTTATGGAACAGGCGCCATCATGGCTGTTCCCGCTGGCGACCAACGCGACTTTGATTTCGCACGCACATACGACTTGCCCATCACCGCCATCCAAATGCCGCCAGTTGCATGGTTTGATCAGCTTGGAATTACTTCGTCTGCAGATTGCTCAACATGGCCAAGCGCATTTGTTGGTGATGGCGTCTACATCAACTCAGAAAATGGTTCGCTCAGCCTGAACGGACTGAAATCAATCGGTGAAGCAACAACTGTCATCAATGCATGGCTTGCCGAAAACAAGTGCGGAGAGCCAACCATCACATACCGCTTGCGCGACTGGTTGTTCTCACGCCAGCGCTACTGGGGCGAGCCGTTCCCCATTGTGTACGACGAAGATGGTCGTGCCCATGCAGTGCCTACTTCGGCATTGCCCGTTTTGTTGCCAGAACTTGCAGATTTCAAACCGACAGCACTAGATCCGAATGATGCAAACAGCGACCCGATCCCACCGCTTGCTCGCGTAAAGGATTGGACCAAAGTCTCTCTCGACCTTGGTGATGGCATGCGCGAATACCGCCGTGAAGTAAACGTGATGCCGCAATGGGCAGGTTCATGCTGGTACGAAATGCGTTACCTCGACCCCACTAACTCAGATGCATTTATCAACCATGAAGTTGAGCGCTACTGGATGGGACCTCAAGGCGACGGACACACTGGCGGCGCGGACTTGTATGTCGGCGGTGTTGAACATGCCGTATTGCATTTGTTGTACGCACGTTTCTGGCACAAGGTGTTGCATGACCTCGGACATGTTTCTAGCGAGGAACCATTCCATCGTTTGTTCAACCAGGGCTATATCCAGGCGTACGCATACCGTGATGACCGTGGTCAAACTGTTCCGGCAGCAGAGGTAATTGAAACCGACGGCGTGTATTCATGGGAAGGCGAAACAGTCGCTCGTGAATACGGAAAAATGGGCAAGAGCCTGAAGAACATCGTTACACCAGACGAAATGTACGAAGAGTTTGGTGCAGACACCTTCCGTTTGTATGAGATGGCAATGGGGCCGCTTGATGCGAGCCGCCCATGGAACACTCGAGACGTCGTCGGCATGCAGCGGTTCTTGCAGCGTCTATGGCGCAACGTGATCGACGAAGACACTGGCGACACTGTTGTATCCGAGGATGAAGCTCCAGAAGAACTGATGCGGCACTTGCACCGCACCATTGCGGGAGTAGATGCCGATCTTCAACACCTGCGTTTCAATACTGCCATTGCCAAACTGATCGAATTCAATAACGCACTGACTGGTCTTGTCAATACAACCCACGTTGCGCCTCGTGAATTGGTTGAGCCGCTTGTGCAAATGCTGTCACCGCTATGTCCACACCTTGCCGACGAACTGTGGTTCCGTCTCGGCCATGACACCACAGTCACATACGTACCCTTCCCAGTTGCAGACCCTGCATTGCTTGTAGAAGACAGCATTGAAGTCCCGGTACAAATAAACGGAAAAGTACGAGCACGCATTCAGATGTCGCCCACCGCTACAGAAGATGATCATCTGGCAGCAGCAATGTCGCTTGATGCAATCATCACAGCCCTTGAGGGCAGAACTCCTCTGAAGACAATTGTGGTTCCTGGCCGAACTGTCAACATTGTTGTCAAGTAATCGGCAAGACTAGAGACATGGCTATTAGCGAAGTAGAGATGGCCGTGCCTGCCAAGAAAACCATTGCGTTGGTGGCACACGACAACATGAAGGATGAGCTTCTCGAGTGGGTGTCATCCCACAAGGACGAACTCGCCCATCACACACTCATCGGAACCGGTACCACAGGTCGTCTGGTAAATGAACAGACAGGTCTTGCAGTGGAACGGCTTCGCAGTGGACCATTAGGTGGCGACCAACAGATCGGTGCTCGAATTTCTGAAGGCGAAGTCGATGTTCTGTTGTTTTTCTGGGACCCACTAGAGCCTCAGCCACACGACCCAGACATCAAAGCCCTACTACGCATCGCAGTTGTCTGGAATATTCCAGTTGCTTGCAATAGAGCATCAGCAGATTTCATCATGTCGTCTCCGCACATGAACATCGCTTATGTGCGACGAGTCCCTTCACACGATCGTTAAGTTGTGAAAGCCCTCTTCCAAATCTGGTGCATCACCTTTGGCCTTGCGTTTATCTGGCCCCAGGTATGGCGTGCGGTTCGACACGACACATCTCATGGCATATCCCCTTTTGCTCTCATGCATTCGCTCGTGGGTTCCGCATTGTGGCTGACCTACGGCCTCTTAGAAGGCGACGTCGCAATCTGGTTCTCCAATATTTCTTTCCTCATCGCTCAATCAATCATTATTTCCGTCGTGTATCGCCACGGAAAGATTCCTCGCACCGTTCTGATTCAAGTCGGAGCTGCGCTCGCTGCCCTTGCGTTGTTGCTCACCCAAGTGTCGGCTACGCCCGTTGGTCTTGTTGCTATTGCCATCAGCGGAAGTTCAATCATTCCCCAGTTGATACATGTCATCCGAACAGAGAACCTTCACGGCATCTCAATATCTAGCTACTTGCTCACTATTGTCAACTGCACGTCATGGTTGCTGTACGGGTTTTATGTCAAAGACCCCATGGTGTCAGCACAGAACTTCTTTGCTATTCCTGTATTTGTGTACATCACCGCTAAAGCTGCTCGTTGGCGATCTGCCAACCCTGATTACGTGGCGACTACGGCTTAACGCAAGTACTTTGCCGTTGCCACAATGGCCGCAACATCAGGTGCGCCACGCTCGAACATGATCAGTCGCGTTACGCCTTCTGCCACTAACTCTTTATGAAAAGGGTGATCAGCGTCTGCATACTCGGGCTTGAACCATGACCAGACTGACGAATCAAAATCGGGTCGGTTCCCACTTGCCTCACGAGCAGCGGCAAGCAATGCAACCCGCTCTGGGTGATTGAAACGGGTATTCACACCGTCAGCCATCTGTCCTGAACGAACTGCCAATGCCATGCTGTTCACACCCACAATGATTGGCGGTTGTTTCACAGGTCGCGGAAAACCTGCAAACCGTTCATCACGGTCTATGGCCCATATCGATCGCATGGTGCCAACTACTTCAACGAGTCGATTATGACGATCCGCCATCTTTGGCAACAACGAAATACCTAACGCATCTTGCTCAGCACTGAAATTGGTATTTGGTGCAGCTCCAGCACCAATGCCCAATGTCAAACGGTTACCAGAGATCTGCTGAATCGACGACACGATGTTTGCTAGCAACCCTGGTTCACGATTCATCACGTTTGCCACCAACGTGCCAAGTCCAATTGTTGTGGTCGTTGTTGCCCACGCCGTAAGGCTCGTAAAGCATTCCATCATGGAATCAGAACCAAATGCAGCTCCAGAAAAATGATCCAGGTTCCATAAAGTTCCGAACCCAGCTTCTTCGGCTGCAATACCGGCATCACGCAACAGCGGCCACTGCGCAGACCCTTGATTGAGTTGTAGGTCAATAATCACGAAGCCACGCCGCCTGTGCCCATGGCTTCGCGCATTGACCACTCCGAATCATGATTCGACTTCCAAGACGATTGAAATGGCTGCAAATACTTATTCCCATATTTGTCGTTCTCGATCATGTGTTGCCACCGCGTGCCCAACAAGGCGACTGACTCAGGTTTCTGGCCGGGAATTCTTGTCTTTGATTCAAAATGAAAACTCTCGGCATGTGGTGTGAAAATAGTGCGGTAACCGAGCATGTCGAGTTTCAAGCAGTAGTCAATGTCGTTGTAGTCAGCCGGGAACAGAACACTGAGCCCACCCGCCAATTCAAACAACTTGCGAGGAGTAATTGAAAAAGCCGCAATCGCGCTAGATACCTCACGAGCAACGTTCAAGATTCCGAAAGCTGATTCACGGCGCAGATCGGCCCCGCGGTAGAGATCAAATGGGATTGGATTCAACAAATGTCCGGCGCTCTGAACTGTGCCATCTTCGTATTTCAGCAACGGAGCCACCATGCCAACGGTTGGATCTTCAAAATACGACAACAAAGTTTCAATTATTTCCGGCGTAATGATTTCTGTGTCGTCATTCACGAACAATAGATAGTCAGCTTTAGTTTGAACAGCAGCAATGTTTATCTTCTCAGCAAAGTTGAATGGCTTGTCATATGTAATGAATGAAACATTGCCCCCAGCAGACTTCGATATCTCCTCAACAGCAGTAGCAGGCGTGTCAGCGTCGACAACAACAACCAGTTCAATCTCACCAAAAGTCGATCGTTCGCGAAGCTTTTGTATTGAATGAGCAGCCATTACCACCCGTTGACCAAAAACTTCTGCTTGCGTTCCACGCGTCGGCATGATTGCACAAACCGAAGATCTACGCGACCGATTACGAATCACTTTTACAGCCATACCGTCCGCGCAAAGAGAGACTTGCGCATCTATCCCAGTCCGTCGGCAATGAGACTTCACGGCCTCAACGTCTACTGCTGGATTGCGACTCTCGATTGGCGACCCATACAGCAGTGCCGAGAGATGAGTTGGCGACTGTGCTATTTCGCTGAGGCGTAATGCGCGTTCATGTGACGAGAGCGTGGCAAGAAATTTCTTCCCACCTGCCTTCTTCACCAATTTCTTTGTAGCAATCACAACATCGCCGACATAACAGTGCCCACGAAGACGCTCGGGAGACCAACCAGGCCGAAGTTGATGGGTGAATTGTGAGGGGTCGTTCGGGTCAAAATGGAATGAGTCGGCATATGCAAAGTCAGCATCACCAATTTGTTCCAAAATGTCTGAAAGCAATGTCGAGATAACACAATCGTGAGGAACAAAAATATAAAAACCACGTTGCTTCACCACAGTGATTTCTAATTTCTCGCCTGGAGAACCCTCATGAGGGTCCATGTAAATGAATGACGGGTAAAAATCTTCAAAAGGCGCTGTGAACGGAAATTCATACGGCTTCACGACTTCAGGTAGCCCAGTCCGGTATTTATCTGCAGCAGTTTCAGCTTTCAGGCCCAGTTCAACATCACGCAGGCGGAGAACTTCTTGGCGCTGCGCCACTGCTTGATTGTCAATTGCCATCTTCGGCAAGCCTAGTAAAGACACCATGTAGTGGAGCTGAGGGGAATTGAACCCCTGACCTCTTGCATGCCATGCAAGCGCTCTGCCAACTGAGCTACAGCCCCTAAATTTTTCAACATTCCTGCTGATTTAGGTCAAGAACTAATCTATCAGAACCAAAAGTTCGTTCTAAATTCAACTGCTAGGAGAAGTCACCGAGGTAATTTAAGATGTGCTTCCGCTTAATTCACTTGGAGTTTTGACCGTCGTTGCATATGGCACGTGGTTTTATGGCTTCGGGGTTCTATTCAACGACCTGTCCGAGTTTCATGGCGTATCGGCGAGCACGCTGGGCATCACATTTGGAATTGCACAGTTGCTTTCCGGAATCGGCGCCGTTGCCACGGGTAGACGGCTTGACGTGTTTGGGCCCCGAGCAGTACTCGGAGCACTTGGACCAGTCGGTGCAGCCATTTACTTCGCAAGTTCGTTCGCAACAGGCTCATTGTTTCTCGCCATGTATTCACTTGGTGGCGGACTAATTGGCGCAGCAGGTTTTTACTCGTTTACGCAACCACTAGCAGTGCGACTCGCTTCAACCGATTCCACCAGGGCCATCACGAGACTGACCATCTGGGGCGCATTCAGTTCTCCGGTCATGATTCCTCTTACCGAGGTGTTGCGGGCGAACTACGGATGGCAAACTGCGGTGCGCTTGCCCGCTGTCCTTACCATGATTTCGTTTTTCGTTGCTGCGTCACTGTGTCTTGTTGAAGTTGCCGCTACCGGCAAGCCCCCGGCGTTGATCATGTCCCTTCGTAGTGCACTCGGCGACTTGCGGCTTCGATTGTTTACTATCGGGGCTTTTCTTTCCTCAATAGCAGTCAGCACACTTCTTGTGTTTCAGGTGCCAACAATGACTGCGGCCGGAGTTTCGACAGCGACAGCAGCATTACTTGCAAGTGTGCGCGGATTAATGCAACTCGCAGGCCGAATTCCACTCGTTGCTGCGATTGAGAAATTTACTGCGCCTCGATTGATTGTTGTCTCGCGATTCTTGCTTGGCATTTCGGCATTGTTCTTGCTCGGCAGTGGAAACATTGCATTTGCGATCATGTACATAGTGTTTGCAGGCATCACAATTGGTGCGCTCTCGGCACTTGACGGTGTTGCAGCGCGCGGCATTGTGCAACCAGAAGTATTTGGAACAGTCATGGGAGGCATCGGCTTAATCACCACAGTTGGGGGTGCGCTTGGACCGATTTTCGCTGGATGGCTAAAGACAGCGTTCGACTCGTCGATTGCACCAACAGTGATTGTGTTTGTTACTGCGTGTTCAGCTGCGATTGTTTTTTCTATACAGCCATCTGACGAGCCACAGTCCCAGACCCGGAACTGATAGTTCTACAAACGACTTGCTTCGAGCCAAGCAAGAGAAGAGCTACACGACCTTTACAGTGATGCTGCGCGATGAGGCCTTGGTTTTGCCAGATTTTGCTTGCTTTAAGGTCACCTTGCATCGTGCTGCTTTCTTTGGTGCCACCAGATTTTTCCCCTTGATGGTGCACCCACCAGATGAGCTCCAGGTTTGTTTTCCCTTGCCAATCGGTTTCAGCAGTGACGTGAGCGTTAGAGATTTTCCACGCTTGACTGACTTTGTGATCACGACCACCGGAGCAACCGTGCTCGGTACGGTCACCACAGTTGTCTCGACTGTCGGCGGAACTGAAGTCGTGACCGCAGGCGCTGCCGTGGTCGTCGTCACTGCCACTGCAGCTTTTTGCTTGACCTGTACAACGGGAGCTGAATACGAAATCTTTGGGAATTTCACCTTCACTCCGTCATCAGTGATGATGAAATCAGCAGTCACTTCGTTTTCTTCCGTTCCCTTTGTCACGCTTGCAGCAAGTGCAGCCTTCAGAGCCGCTTCTGTTTTTTCAATTCTCCATTGCTTCAACAAACTATTGGGCATGAATGCAGCAAAGTTCCCTGTGTGCACCGTTACGCCATCCTTTAAGAAGTGTGGCGCAGCAGTTTTCACAGAAATCGATCCCTTTTCCCCTTGATATTCGACGCTCGGAAAGTGGAAGTACGTTGCATTAGTTGACACCCAGACCGGAGCGGCTGATTCACTCGCTGGTGGGAATGTGAACGATTTCGAACGTGCATAGAACGACAGGCCATCTGCAGCGGCGGTGTCTACATCACACACAACTGCCTTCATGCTCGGAACTCCACACTTGCCCGTCAAGTCTGCAGGAGGGTTATCAGGGCCAGAGATGTGTTGTGCCGCCGAGTCAACCGCAACACGTGCAGGCTTACCCTCAACGGTCATAGTCAAGTCCTGTCCCGCCAGCGCGAAAGTCATGTTGCCCTCGTCAGCTACGACCACGCTGTATTGGGGAAGTCCAACAGTCTTGTATTTGACGACAAGGCTGATGACATTGCTTGCACTTACTACGGGTGACAAATCTATTTTTCCCCCACCAGCTTGCTGATCAGAGGGGCGATCTGACGATCCGAAATACTCGGTCTTCAGCACGTCAGTTGGCGCAACATAAAAAGCGTTGACGTAAGCCTCGTATCCTGCGATGCCCACCGAACTCGTGTGCGTTTTATATGCACCAACCGTCACCATGAAACGCAATCCGCTCGGAACATCTGCTCCGTCCATTTTGGCGGTGTAACAAAAGTTCGTCAAAGTACTCGTGCATTGACCGAGACGCATCGAGTAAGAATCAGCTGTATTTTCATCAGTAGTGAAGCATGGCAATGTAGCGAAGGCACCGGCAGGTGTGTAGGTGCACGCACTAATTCCGGGTTGCTGGTTGTAATACGGAGCCTCTTCAGCTGCAGCCAATGACTGCCGTGAACTTGACTGACTAATAACAACAATCGCCAACAACAGCGACATCACCAAAAAAATTGACCTTTTCATGAGTTCCCCCGAACATTGCAGACACCGTTTCTATTTGCGGCGACCCAATGGTGAGTGACTGTAGCCAACAAAATTAGGGCTACCGAACATTTTGGAAGTGCATAATGCAACCTCTTTTATTGCATCTACTTCAGAGGCTGAGTGATGGAACTGATAGTTCTACTGAGCGCTAGCCCAGGGCGTCGGGACGATGTCTTTGTACAGACGCTCGATTTCGTAAAAGCGGCGCATTTCGTCAATAAAGATATGTACGACGACGTCGCCGTAGTCGATCAAAACCCACTGCTGTTCGCGAGTTCCCTCTGAACGAAGTGGGCCTTTGCCAACTGCTTCACGCACATTGTTCAGTACCGAGTCGGTGATGGCACGAACGAGTCGCGCGTTTGAGGCACTGGTGACAATGAAGTACTCGGTAATGCCAACGACTGGGCCGACGGGAAGAACGATTGTGTTCTCGCCCTGCTTTTCATCAATCACTCTGGCGATAAAGACAGCCAATTCAAGTGAGTTGAGGTCAGCAGCAGCTGCATCTGGATTGGTGGTGTCGGTCACTTGGGCTCCGTTGTACTTGTGGTCGATGTGCTGGTCGCTGACCCTTGGCCAAGGAACGCAACAAAATCGTTACCCAAGACGATACGGAGGTTCACGCCAGAGATGACATCTTTGCTTTCCATGAACTCAAGAGGTCCGAGAAGAGTCGGATACGCCTCGGCTTCAGTTTTTGCAATGGAATCGTTGTAGTACACCGTTGTGCGCTCTGTAGCGAGGTCAGGT
>Ga0208720_1000138_pt1 | contig 19206 bp, 16 predicted proteins | sample LakMenEpi20Apr10_FD_150716 | JGI IMG/M metagenome (GOLD analysis project Ga0208720, IMG submission 150716) | Freshwater microbial communities from Lake Mendota, WI - 20APR2010 deep hole epilimnion (SPAdes) | ecosystem: Environmental > Aquatic > Freshwater > Lake > Epilimnion/Euphotic zone ...
CTGGACGTTGAAAGAAGCCTACGTGAAAGCGATTGGAAAGGGCTTGGCACATGCGCTTGATTCGTTTTGGTTTAGCCCAATGGATTTAAACCACTTATACCCTCAATTGCAATTGGTGGGTGGTGATGATGCCATAAATCCTATTCAGGATTGGGAAACGCAAGTGATGCGATTGGGGCATGACAACCGCTGGATCGTTTCGGTTGTAAACGAAGTCAAGCATGGCACTAATAACGACAGAAAGTGGTCGCTATTTTCGTTTTCGAATGCACTTTAAATGAGTTGTCTCGATCCATGCGTGGATGGCTTATTCAAGAAAGTTCCTCGATAGGACCGGCGTTTTGTTCGACCAAGGATTGTGGTCGGCCTTCAATATCGTTCACCCAGGTGTTTGCCACATCAATACCGAGGTTTTTATAGAGTGTGGAGTATATTTCGCCGAACGTGACAGGGCGATCAATCGCTTCACCCGCGATGCGGTCGGTTGCCCCGATGACCTGCCCTGATTTCATCCCGCCTCCAGCCAAGATAGCCAGATTGACCTGTGGCCAGTGATCGCGCCCGACTTGTCCGTTGATCTTTGGAGTACGCCCGAATTCGCCCATAACGACGACCGAACAGTGATCAGCCAGGCCTCGAGCGTGAAGATCTTCTACAAGTGCGCTCAGGCATTGGTCGAGGGCGGGGAAGTCCTCTTTCTCGCGCTGAAAGATGGAGTTATTGGCACCGCCGTGCCAGTCCCATTTGCTATAGTTCAGGGTCACCACTCGCACACCAGCCTCGATAAGTCTGCGGGCCATGAGTAGGCTTTGAGGTACGCGGGGTGCTCCGTTTTCGTCGATGAAAACCTTGGGGTTGCCGGTGCCATAACGGGCCACGGTTCGAGGGTCTTCCTTGCTCAGATCAAGGGCATCTGCGACCTTTGACGAGGTCAGGAGGCTGAAAGCCTGGGAGTTGAACGTATCCATGGACTGCATGGAGCTGTGAGTGTCGGCAAACCGGCGGACATTTTCGAGGTTCTTCATCAATGTCTTGCGATCCGCCAGCCGATCGACGGTGATTTCACGCACGCCCAGTTCTTTGCGACCTGGGTCGATGGGTCGATAAGGGGAGTAAGAAGTTCCCAGAAAACCTGCTCCGGGCTCGTTATAAGGCGGGTGGGTGCAAGGATAACAGAGGCTGATAAAGCCGGGCACTGCGGGTTCTGTATGACCTTGCAACTTGGCAACAACCGAGCCAAACTGAGGCCAGTTTCCACCGGGCTTTGGCTTGAGCGGGTCGCGTCCGTTAAAGACCTGTACGGCATCGTGATCGATCTGGTTGCCCACGAGGGACCGAATGATGGTGAATTTATCCATCATTTTGGCCATGAGGGGGAACGCCTCGCAGATCTCGATACCGGGAACGTTGGTCGGGATCGGCTTCCAGGTCCCCCTGATTTCGGCGGGTGCATTTGGCTTGAGATCGAACATATCCTGATGCGGAGGGCCGCCAACCAGGTAGATGAAAATCACCGATTTTGTGGATGAACGAATCCCAGCCTTGGCCTCGTCGCGGAGCAATTCGGAGAGGCTCAGGCCACCCACTCCGAGTGAGCCGATCTTCAGGAACCCTCGACGAGATGTGCGAGTAGGGTGGATCATTCGGGCACCACAGTTTCAGGAAGGGGAGTGAAAAGCGGGATCGGGCAGGCAGTTCATCTCAAAATCAGGATGGATTATGACTTGAGATAGAGACGAATCTGTTTACCATTATGCGCGATAGGTGGATTTGAACAACCCCCAACGGTTTTAATTTTTTCGGTTCTTCGCTCTGGAACAGTCCGTCCGCGAAAAAAGCTGTAACCTCTTAATAATTTAAACAACCCATCGCTTTTAGACCATAATAGTGATTATCGGACGCTTGATTCGTGTCTGGATTTAGCGTGGTATAAGCAACCTGCCGGGCCCCTGCCCCTGTTCGATACAACGCATTCATGTTAACCTATCGACACAGATAGGGTTTGCAGTGACGTTCGAAGGGATTGAAACGCATGGATGTCAAGTTCTCAGGTTCAGCCAGCCCGACAGTTCGCCAAAGTTTTTCTTATTTGAAGTGGCTGTGCGTCGCCCTGATCGTGATCGGATTCCACTCCAGACGCCTCACAAAACCAACCATTTTAGGCGACGATGTCATCCGACTGGTCGATGCCCGAACCCTGCCGTTGATGAAACAATTGTTTCGCCCGTTCAGCGAACACGTTGCACCAGGATTTGAACTGGCCACTGCTGCCATTGTACGGCCCTTAGAAAATCATCTGAATCTGATGCCTGTTGCATTCACTTTCTTTGCACTTGGATCATGGCTTTTATTTCTCGCAGTCACGGCCGGATGGGTGCGTCAGATTACAGGAAGTTCTGATATCGCAGCCATGACCGTGGCCTTCACTGGCGTATCATCCGCTTGCCTGGAAGTGCCCTGGTGGTTCTCGGCCGCCACATACAGCCTCTCCGCAGCAGCCATTTTTGCAGTTCTCTGGGCCATTGCTTATACATTACATTCGGAAATCATAAATATCGACAAGAAATGGAAGTCGCAACTTGTCATGGCGGTTCTGATCGGATCACTCACAGGAGCCTCCATGAGCTTCTCAGCCCTGGGCCTGATGGCCGTGATTCTTGGCTCGATTGCTGCGATGATTCAAACAGGTTTTTCCAAATCATCGTTCATTAAAATCGGGGCCATTCTCTCAGGCCTTGTTGCTTATATGTGGGCATGCCAAATTCTCGGAGGTGATTTAATAGACGCTGCCGCCAAGAATAATCGCCACATGACCGATATCATCAGAGGGCTTATGTATGCTGCTTCTGTGCCTGGTGGTGTCACATTCCCACTGTTTCTCGGTGTCGATGCCCGATGGCTGACAACTCATTTTCAATGGCTTTCAGGCCTTTTTTTGTCCTTGATTGTCGTCGTTGCAATCTGGGCTGGATATCGGTTGAACTGCTATTCCAGAATGGTGATGTGGCTGATTCTGAGCCTTCTAATCGCTCCCTATCTTGTGATTTATCCGACTCGTGCGGGACTGGTTTCAGATGGAAGATGGGCTGAGCCAGATTTTCTCTATTTCTGGACCTCGCGATATCATCTTTTTGCAATCGTAGGGCTTGCCTTGTTTGGTTCGTCACTTATAAACAAGGCTCTCGTTCGCATTCCGAGAACATTTATACGCCAGTTTCTGAAGGTTGGTATTTGCGTGATCGCGGCCATTCTTCAGAGTAGAAATATAATTCACTGGTCGTGGATGATGGATCAGCCAGATCAAGCAGGAACTTTGTCGGCCTTAATGAAACTTCAGGCAGTGGTAGATAACTTGAATGTGCCTGATTCGCAGCTTCTTCGCATATTTCCACCGGTTCGGCGGGGCTGGAACGCTTCAGTTCTGGAACTCAGACCCGACGCATTTCCACAGGTCAGGCTGATTTCAGAACGTGTGGATGATGACAGACCTGAGACTCAAGGCGACGAACTGGTATCGGAACGAATTTATCAAGCGATTGGTCAGGAAAATTGGCTGATCTTGAGATCAGGCCGGCTTCTAAATCTCGATTCCGTTAAGTCTCCGCAGAATGGTCAGGAAATCATCATCAAAGCTGATATTCTGGAAAAGGCAGAGCAGGAAGGGCCGAGTCGATGGAAGATTCTCGATTATGGCGGTTATTTGGAATTTTCGATTCCTGATTTTAAAAATACGGAATCTGTCATTCTCGAATCTGTGAAAGCCGATGGGCCGATTGCATTTCAATGGACGATGAATTCGGAGTCGTGGGACGACCGAAGATCGGCCTGGTTTGAAACCAAGGCGATGGATCATCAGCCTGTACCTGAGCGGTTCTCATTCTCAAAGACTGATTTCTACACCACTCCAACGGATATAAATCAAACGGGCAGAACCGTTCGATTGCGTGTCAAACCGCTCAGGCCAGGCCCGTTCAGCATCGGAAGTTTGACGAGAACGAATATATTGGCTAAACCATAAGCCATTTATTTGGAATATTTCTCAAGAAAAGGCTTCTCAAAGAAGTGCCAGCTTGCTGATGCGCAAATGCATGTCAGTGCCAGTGTCCATGCAACAAACGTTTCCGGCTTGCTGACAATATACGTTTTTTTGAGTGCAGAAAGAACAGGTAAGTGCCATAAATAGAGGCCATAACTGATGGTCCCGAAATATCGCAGGGGTGCCGACCAGCGGCTCAATCGTCCACTGCCCATTCCACAGAAGGCTGCCAGCAGGCAGACCCACATGAATCCTTCCGGAGTTCTCCAGAAAATGACCATGGGCGGGATGGTCCAATAGGAAGCATTCGCCCAATAGATTTTCATGATTGGGACGGCCAGCCCCAAAGCAAGGCCAAGCCAGATCCACCAGCGATTCAGCCATTTCTGGAATTTTCCGTCTGTATCGCGTGCAACCAGAAGGGCCAGTGCCCCGCCCCAAGCAAAGAGGTCGAGCATGCCGAAAATCTGGCTTGTATAGACCCATGTCAGATTATTACCGAATTTTATCTGATCGTGGAAAATGGCATATGCGGAAGCCCTCCAGATCCAGGAAATCAGGACGCAGGAACCAACCAGAACGGCAGGACGGACGCGAACCAGCCAACCAGATGCAAGCATGACCACCAGATAGAATTGCATTTCCACACCCAGCGACCAATTCGGCCCATTAATGGAACCGATTGTGGCCGGATGCCAGTTGTGAATAAATAGAGCATGTGTCAGGATGTGCAAATTGATGCGTGGAACAAGCATCATTTCCGGAAAGACAAAGATCAGAAAGACCGCACATGTGAGATAATGCAACGGTACAATTCGTGCCAGCCTGCGGCGTATGTAACCTCTCTGAAATTCGCGAACGGATTTCGATTTCTGATAAGATTTTACAGATGAGAGCACAATCACAAAACCGCTTGTGACAAAGAACAAGTCGACACTCATCCAGCCCACGGTGAACCAATCTCCAGCAATCCCTTTAAGGGGAAAGTTTTTCCAGGAGATGTGGTCAATCACATGATGAACAATCACAGTGAGTGCGGCCAGACCTCTGAGAACGTCGATCATTGGGTAATGATTCGATTTTCGAGCGGGATCTGATGCAATTAATACGGGAGAACTATGTTCAGCGATTGTATCTGCTGATGATGGATGAGGCATGGATGATTCAGACTTTCCCTGAACATGTCATTCTGGCGTTTCAAACACCTGATCTCAGCGATTTCACAACATTCTTGGCCCATTTTAATGGTGGCTTATGGGCATGCTTGCGAATCCATTTGATTAATGCCGAATCTGGCTTGCTCTGCGCTGTTATGGCACGTTTGCCATTGGCTGCAAACCAGTGGTAATAGCTTTTTGAGGGGTCGGATGTCGCATAGGGATCAGGAAAAGCCGATTGCAAATCCTGACGCGTTCGGTATAGGACCCTCTGTTCTTTGGTGATCATTTCACCATTATCAAATGCAGCCCACTTGCTTGGACGCTTGCCCAGCAGCGATTGGCCATATTTTTCGCACTCGGCCAGATACCAGTCCCTGAGGTCGAACAGGACAGGACTTTCTTTGCCGTATCGATCGAGCATGGTGAGCTGTGCGCCTGAATCAAATCCAGAGAAATGATAAAAGGTCAACGGCTCTCCATTGATTGTAATATTCCAGGGTGCTTTGCCAGAAGCTTTTCGATGCGTGAGGTTCCACGTTGCGACATTGAAACCCGGGTTGCGAAGGATTGCAATATCGTCGAAAAATGCAGGAGCCAGATCGACCCATCGCTGATCTGTGAAGAGGCCACGGGGGCGGTCGTCGTGGCAGAACAAACGCAGCCGATCGGCCCACCAATGGGCGAATTTCAAGCCTTGTTCTGTACGTCTGACAGCTAGAAAACCAAGGTTATAGACGCCGTGTGCCAATGAACAGATTTCATTGTCAATGATGGCCTGAACGGTTTCTTCAGGCACGAGTTGGTGTGGTGTTAGGGCCACCGAATGCTGGGAAAGCGTTGCATTTAAATCGTCGAGAGATCCCAGAACGGCAATATCAGGGTCGAAATAAAAAACCCTTTCAGCGCCAGCTTTATCGAACAGATATTCAAGCATGGGCCCTTTGACGGCTGTGCAAAGCTCTACAACCGAATGGCCGAATGTCCAGGCTTTCAGGTTATTAATGGGAAGCATATCGGGCGTAACGATATGATCGAATGCAGAGAGAGTTTCTGGTGGACAATCCTCAGGAAGATTGTCCGACAATAGAAGATGAAATTTCGTTCCGGGATTCGATTGTTTCAACGAATGGGCCAGGACGGCCGCTTTAGGCAGATAGTTGGCTGTGATGCTGGTGTAAACGTGCATGATCACTCCTTGACGCATGCGGTGAAGTTGCTTGCTGGCCAGAAACTTGGTTTTCTGTCTCAGTCACGCGAGTTATGTTGTGTGCAAGAGATTTCAATTGATTGCGAGTCAGGCCATAATAATCCGTGAGAAAGCTTGGGTATTCTGCATATTCAGGTGGATTAATGGCCGGCAATTCTGCAAGTTGAGCAGCACGTTTGAGAAAGAGATTATTGATATTTTCAGGAGACGAATCAAGCGATGTGACATCCCCTGCCCTGGCCTCGCGGACACGGTCCGCCTGAGCGCCGATATCGTAAACCACAGGCCAAAGGCCGGCAAGTTGAGCCACTGAAAGTGTATACATATAAGTCTCTGGCCATATGCTGGGCAGCCATGCCAGGTGACAGCCTGAATCCGATAAGCGGTCCCAGATTTCATTTTCGTGGTAAGCACCAGTCAGCTCAACACGACCGGTTGCAATCAACTGGGGCTCGAGGCTGGATGTGCCTACAAGAACGAACTCGATAGGCAAACTGCGTTCAGCAGCATCTCGAGCCGCGGCCAGCAGCATGGACGAGCCTTTAATGGAACCGATGGTTCCAATGACGGCCACGCGAACAGGATCGCCAGGCAACCATTGTTTTGCAAGTAATCGGTCTGGTCTGGACGGTTCCATGTGAGGTCTGACGTCGATGGAAAGGCTTGGGAAATAGCGATTCAAGCGATTTTTAATATCGTGACTTGGCACATAAATACGACGCGCATTTGCCAGCCGATCAGACCACTGATTGCGATAATCGCGAATTCCAAATGAAATCTGTCGGCCGTGATAATCGCCCTGACGCTTCAGGCAGCTCTGGCAGCCATGTTCATCGGGTTCGCCACAGTATCGGCCTGATTGAGTATGCAAATGGATCCGTGGGCAAACGGAATGATAATCGTGCAGTGTCCAGTCGATTGGAATCGAGATGGATTGCAATGATTGAAAGAGTCGCTCAGGTACATCCATCGTGTGATGGACGTGTGCCAGACTTGGCTTGATATCGTTTAAAAGAGCCATGATTTTAGGCGAATCAGGCTGAATGGAACGTCTCCAATGGACTTTCCAATTAGAGTCACGCTCTTCAAAAATGAGTCGTCCGTGTTGATCTGGCCGGGTATATATCGTGCGCACGCCTTCCGCGAGAAGCCGATTCGCCATATCGCGAACGTGACGTTCAGTGCCTCCTCCGCCGATGTGGCTGATGGCCAGAACCAGCGGGCGATCGTCATGGACAAACGGCTTTTTGGAAGCAATATACTGCCGTTTAAATTGAGTCGCTTTCGATTTCAGTTGAGCAGCAGTGCGTCTGGCCCACGCGATTGGTCCATGGCGGCGAGCAGAGATCAGGCCTCTCCAGGTGCCTTTGAGCATGGATCGACGCCATGATCCGTGGGGTGCAATAAATCGAACGGTTTTATTTAACTTATTGATCAGTTTCCATGAAATGGAACCGGTGGCTTCCTGCCACTGAAGCTTCAATCGACGGTTTTCGTCCGCCAATTGGCTGACACGATTTTCGAGGCTGATGATGCGATCATTCAACAGGTTTGACAAGCCGGCGTCTAAGCCAGTCTGATCAGAATCTGCTGCGATTTGTGGATCTTGAGGTGTCATCCTGACGGTCATCTCTGTGAAACTCGGAAGGCGTCCGTCCCCGTAGTTGATCTCTGAAACCAGAGATCTTCTAATCATTTAACGGATTATGGCCAGGATGTCAAGACGGATAAAACTGGTAGATATTAAGGGCTCTGTATGAGCGGATGAATAGAATTCATAGTGAATCCTGATCATCTTGATCGACAGTAAGATGTTTTATCGGATAAATCAGTGTATAAAGTGATTCACGGCCTTCTGTCATGACAAATTGTTTCTGGATAAATTCTGTGAGCGAATCGGAGGTCGCCTCTGACATGGCAGTATGATTTTGAATGGCTTCAGAATCAGGGTCGGGCGAATTGGTCTGGATCGGGTCTGGAGTGGGCCTTAATCCTGTTGATGGGGATTCTGGGGTCATGGAGACGGCTTGATTTTTGATGATTTCCTGATGATTCTGGCCATCGAAACTGACGGCGATGGCAGTGACTCCAGCGGATCCATCGAGCGGAATATTTGCTTCGATTAATGCCACTTTGAAAGCAAGCCTGAGCTGACTTGCGAGAAGCCAGCGGTCAACGCCTTTTGTGGTGATCCAGTAAAATGCCTTTAATACAATTCCGTCAGGCATCAGGGCGTCGATCAGGACTCGCGGAGTGGGCTGATTCAGAATGGCCGGATGTTTCATCATGATGGAGGTCATGAGCCTTTGGGCAGTTGAAATGGAAACCTGATAACTTGTAATTTTCAGTTCGACCATTTCACGTCGGTTTGGAGCGGCAGTTTGATTGATCAGGATCGACTTATAGACGGTTGAGTTTGGGATACGAACCAAGTGACTGTCGAGTGTGAGAAGGTTGGTGGCCCGGGTTGTCAATGATTTGACAAAGCCGCTGTAGCCTTCAATTTCGATAAAGTCGCCCACTTGAAACGGGCGTCTCAAGCCGAGGATGATCGAAGTGATAAAGTTCTCGCCAATTTGCTGGAAGGCGAAACCCATGGTAATTCCCAACACACCAGCCACTCCGAAGAACGAAAAGAATGGGCCTGTCATGTCCATTAATGTAATTGCGAGCAGAAATGCCACAATTGGAATCATTCGGCTTCCCAATGAGAGGATCAGAGTTTTGCTGAGCGGTGTTTGCGATTCCTTTGACATGACCACGAGGACATATCTCCATAATAATGCATTCAGAAATTGTGCAAATAGTATCACACCCAGGGCAACAATTAATGAAAGCCAATATCGCTGAATCCATCGGCCCATTTCGCCAAGGCGAGTGAGTAAGCGATCGATGGATGTCTGGTTGATGTTTTTCGATTGGAGCAGGTTGATTACGAGTCGAACTCCTTCAACCTGCCGTACAAATTCACCGATTCTGTCGACCATTTCGGTCGTTCTGACCCGTCCTGAGAGCGTGATGACACCCGTGGAGGCTGAAACCTGAAATTGGTCGAGACCGGGATACTTGCTCAGGATGGATGCGAGTGTTTTTTCGAGGGAAGCATCGGTAATGTCATCATTTAATGTGATCTGCCCGGCTGGCTGCTCGACCCTGATGGATGGATCAGTTGGCTGATTCCCAGGCACCACGACTGCGCTTGAAGTGGTTTTCGAAGAGTCGTTTTTTCCTGCAACCTGGGCGATGACTGTGGAATGACTGATGAATAAAATCGACATCAGCCAAAGTAACAGGTGAAATATTACCGTTTTCATGGGGTTTTTAATCATCGATGGATTGGGCAAGGAGAACATCTGGTTTAGCCCTGGATGGATCGAGATGCCTGATTCTGATACGACATGTGACGAGGATCCTGATTCAGAGAACATAGTCGAACCTGTCGAATCAATCAACCGGAATCGTGATTTAAAACGAGCCTGATAGCCATGGATTTGCACAGATCGACACCTTTTAAGGTGTGGAGCATGATTGGCAGGTTGAGAATAGGAAGCTCCACTTTATCTATAACCCGTTTTTTGGTATGATATTCAGAGCACTCAGTTTGGGCCATGAATCGGGATCGCCCTGATTATTGGACAAATTGCAACGCGAAATCGCAAAACAAATTCCAGTCCCCAATCCATGGCAGATGAAATCGGAATCAAAATCATGAGCGATCACGAACCCGTTCTGAATGGCAGCCAGTTTTATGATCTGCCTTCATATGATCAGGTTGTGAAGCTGCTTGGAGCTGGAGTCTGCAAGCGGCTTGGAATTTATCCGATACCTGACGATTTGATGCTTTCGGTGGTGATACCGGTTTATAACGAGTGTCATACCCTACATTTAATCCTTGAAAAAGTGCGTGCTGTTCCGATCCCCAAACAGATTATTCTGGTCGACGATTGTTCCAAAGATGGAACGCGGGAACTGCTTCAGCGGATGCGCGAGACAGACAAAGATTTGACGATTGCATTTCATGATGTCAATCAGGGCAAAGGCGCAGCTCTTCGTACCGGTTTCGGGCTTGCCACAGGCCAGATTGTGATCGTACAGGATGCCGATATGGAATATGATCCATCGGAATATCCCAGGCTGATTGAGCCGATTCTGGATGGGCGGGCGGATGTTGTGTTTGGGTCGCGGTTTATTGGAGAAACGCACCGGGTCCTGAACTTCTGGCACTCGATGGGAAATCGGTTTCTGACGTGGCTTTCGAACATGTTTACCGACCTGAACCTGACGGACATGGAGGTCTGTTATAAAGTGTTCCGGCGTGAGGTGATCCAAAGCATCAACCTGAAGCAGAACCGATTTGGATTCGAGCCGGAAGTGACTGCAAAAGTGGCCCGATTTCAGGTACCAGCTCGCGATGGTCGGCCGATGAGGCGATGCCGGATTTATGAAATGCCGGTTTCATATAATGGTCGCGATTATAACGAGGGTAAAAAAATTGGCTGGAAAGATGGCGTTCAGGCCATTTATTGCATTATCCGCTATGCATTTGGCGATTGAGAATTTCTTTTCAGCAACGATTTGGAAGATAAAAACAGGGCGTCAAAAACGTCGCCCTGTTTTGCTTTGATTCATGAATCAGAGTGATTTGTATTTCATAAAAAGACGATCGAGAGCAGCGACAGCGTGTTCGAGGCGTTCGAGATCTTCGTGGTACATGTGGGTGACTTCGCGAGGCAGGCGCTTGGCGGAATCACGAATTTGGTCACGCGAGCCGACCATTTGGGCCAGAACGCGGCCTTTTTCGCCCATTTCGCCGAGATCTTTACCGGCAGGAACAGCCTTGAGAAGGGCCTCAATTTTTGTGTCCCAATCGGCCAGAACATCCATCCATTTGGCGGCTTCGGTGGTGTGGTTGCGTTTGGGATAGGTGGGATTTTTAGGAATTGCGGGGGCAATTGAGGTGGCTTCGGTTGTGACCACGGCGGGTTCGTGTGCCATTTTGGCGGATCTCCTGGTTCGGATGCAGGCGATTCGGACGACTCATCACACCGACAAGCCTTGCGAAATCTCTCTCACACACTATTAAAAAGGAATCGAGGCCGTTTGTCGAGTCAGATTTTTCGTGGGGTGGAGTGTAGAGGGGGATTGTCGCCAAGCGATTGAAACGGCATGATCAAGAGATTCTCGCACGATGTTGCGATCGGCGTTGCCATTGTCACCTCTGGAATCGAGCTCCAAAAAGCCATGAACAAGACGCATTCGATGTTCCCAAAAAACTGGCCTGGCAGAGTGCTCATCGCCTCCTGCCTGATGGCTCTGATTCTGGCTGGAACGGCGACATCGGCGATTGCCGAAGTGAAATTCGAACTCTCACGGCTTGGACACATTCATCCTAAACCATTTACAGGACGAGTTCTTGTGATGTTGGGGCCAGAGAATTCCCGGTCACCAAAATCAGGTCCTGACTGGTTCAACCCACAGCCCATGTTTGCGATCGACGTGAAAGACTGGGCCGTTGATCAGCCAATCAAGCTCGCTGACGGGCCAAATCTGATCTCATTTCCTGCCCCACTCAGTAAGCTCAAGCCTGGAAAATACGCCGCTCAAGCCCTGATGCGAGTCAACATGACCACGCACCGGCTGGGAAACGGGCCGGGGAACGCTTTTTCAGATGTTGTGCAACTGGAAGTCGCTGAGAATCAAGATGTTACCGTGAAGATGGCGATCACAGCGACACAGCCTGAGGATACATTTCCAGAGCATCCGCGGGTGAAGCTGGAGACTTTGGAAAGCCCCCTGCTCACGGCGTTTTACGGTCGCCCTGTCCAGCATCGTGCGTCGGTCGTATTGCCAGAAGGACGAAGCGTAAAGACTGCTTTGCCATCAATTTATATCATTCCAGGTTTTGGTGGTGATCATCGTCAGGGCTTGCGGATGGGTGGCCGGAGCGGTGGGATGAATTTCGGGTCTGACATGGTTCGGATTGTGCTGGATCCAGACTGCGTGACGGGGCACCATGTTTTTGCAGATTCTGCAACTAATGGGCCACGTGGGAAGGCTTTGGTGGAGGAATTCATTCCTTATCTGGAGAAGAAATACAATTTGATTGCAAAAGAAGGCGGACGGTTTCTGAACGGCCATTCCTCGGGCGGGTGGAGCAGTTTATGGCTGCAAGTGACTTATCCAGATACGTTTGGAGGTGTTTGGAGCACCAGCCCGGACCCAATTGATTTTCGCGATTTTCAGCGAATTGACCTTTATGCCAAAGGCGAGAATATGTTCCGCGATCGGCAGGGCGTGCAACGACCAATCGCCAGGCGTGGAAATCAGCCAGTGGTTTCGTATGAAACATTTTCGAAGATGGAAGAAGTGATGGGCCCGGGCGGTCAGTTGTATTCATTTGAAGCCGTTTTCAGCCCTGTAGGAGCGGATAAAGAGCCTAAACAGCTTTGGGACAGGCGGACCGGCGTGATTGATTTGAAGATTGCCGAGAGCTGGAAAAAATACGATATAGGCTTGATCCTGCAAGAGAATTGGTCCACGCTGGGGCCGAAACTAGCGGGTAAGATTCATATTACGATGGGTGATATGGACAGTTTCTATCTGGAAGGTGCAACGCGATTGATGGGCGAGCGATTGAAGGCCCTGAAATCAGATGCGGTGGTTGATATTATACCTGGAAGGGATCATGGATCTGTTCTGGATGCAGCTCTTGGGCAGCGGATTGACGCAGAAATTCATGAAACCTTGAAGCGTAACGGGATCCCGCTTGAGAGGGTCAAGCTGGACGATTCTTCAAAGAAAAAAACCGCAGAGGAGTGACCCAAAAGATGTCGAATTCCACGGAACCGCATTTAAAAGCGGTGATCTTTGATATGGACGGGGTTCTGGTCTTTTCAGAGCCCCTGTTGGCAGAGGCTTCGATCAAAATCTTTGCAGAGCGTGGATTCACGGTGGAACGGCATGAGTTCAAGCCTTTTACAGGGATGGGCGAGGCCCGATTCATGGGCGGGGTGGCGGAACGGCATGGGATACCGTTTGATCCTGAGGCTGACAAAGAACTGCTTTACAAGGTGTTTCTTGAGATGATGCCAGGGCGGCTGAAGCCTTTGCCGGGCGTTCCCGATTTTATTCGTGAATGCAAGAGGAATGGCCTGAAAGTGGCCTTGGCGTCGAGTGCGGACAATGTAAAAGTATTTCCGATATTAAAACATATTGGAATTGATCCATCTGAATTTGACGCGATTGTGACTGGGAGCATGGTGACCCGGAAGAAGCCGGCACCGGATGTCTTTTTGGAAGCGGTGAGACAATTGGGAGTACCAGCATCGAATTGTCTGGTGGTGGAAGATGCTGTGGCAGGAATAGAGGCGGCACTGGCGGCTGGATGCAGGACGATGGGACTGACGACTGCGTTTGAAGGGCCTGTATTGCATGCAGCGGGCGCAGACTGGGTGGCTGAGGATCTGGCTCAGGTCCCAGCTGAGGCATTGGACTGGTAGGTTAAAGAAAATCGTTTGGATTCAAGGGTACAGGCATGGTTTGAATGGATCAGGCCGATGTTTGTACTCTTGAACTGTATTTACAGCTTTATTTTTAATTGCAATTCGGTTATCATTTGATTTAAACAAGATCAAATCCAGAGAAGTCTGAGAAGAGCAAAAAAGATGCCCCAACTGGAACGCGAAGAGTATATTGAGCAGGCTTATTTTTTCGCAGCCTTTCGCGAGCGGATGGAGGATGGGCACCCGGCTCAGGACATTCTGGGGCGGATTGGCGAGGAATTGTTGTCCACGACAAATCTTCCGCGAGCCGTGAGCTACATGCAGGCCGAATCAAAATTGACGGGCTTGATTGCGCCTGCCATGCAGATGATGCCGCATTATTTTGCTCCATTCCAGACATTTGTGATCAAGAAGGCGGAGGCGGAAACGGGCCGGTTTGAGTTCAGCCAGGCCCTGTTGATTTTGGAGAGAGAGGCAAGATACAGGTCGGACGGTGCGACACGGGCGGGGATGTTTGTCTACCAGTTTGAGACGCTCAGCCGGAACCGGTTGGGGTATCGCGAGGGGCTGGCGGCGATGAGTCGCGATGACCTTTATGATGAAGACTGGAGCGATTTTATCAAGACCTTGCTGGCTCGGCTGGGCGATGTGGATTTTGCGGATTTGATTTTCATCAGGTCGCTTTATTATTTGAATGAGAGGCGTCGGAAGGCCTCGGCATATCAGCCCAAGTTCCCGATTCTGTTCGGTGAAAAGGAAGGCAAGATTGCACGAGCGCACCGGGGTCGTGATCCATCGCTTCTGTTTATGTCTCTGCAGCGACAGCTTGGGTATCCGGAAGTTCCGAGACCGCGTCGATTCAGTGAATCTGAAGCGAAAGTGGTGGAGCTTGAGCAGCGCGTGTTGCAACTTGAGAACCGCCTGAAGCTTCTCGACAATGAAATTCATGGTCAAGAGGTGGATATCAATTCGTTGATGATCAAACCAGGCGAGACCGCTGGGGTACCGTCTGGCTGGGGCAAGAAGTCCCAGGTTGAGGCTCACCCCCCTGCCCTTGACCGGTTGAAATCGGGCGGTCCCATGGAAAACGACAAGTGGGATTTTCAATATCCGCCGATGTCGTGAAAGAGCCTGAGTGAAATCAAAGATTTCGCGAGCTTGTGCATGGCCAAAAAAAATGGAGCCAGACGACGTCTGGCTCCACTCGAGTTTTGGGTTTTGACAGACCTGTAATCGCCGCTTTATTTGGCTGGAGTGGCGGTCTTTGTGGATTCGAGGAATTTCTGTTTGAACACAGGGGCTGCTTCGCGGAAGAACGATTGCAAGAGTTCTCGTTGTTCCTTGGAAGGATTGTCTGTGCTGACAAACATGGCCTGAAGCTGGTAATTGCGGTAATAGTTGTCCACTGTAGGAGCGGTTGCGCCTTTGATCATGGCGGGGATGTCGCTGATCATTTTTCCAAAGCGATATTTGGCCCTTGTCACAAGGTTGCCAAAAAGGCCTTGTCCACCTTCGGTTTCGACGTCATATCGAGCTTCAGGTGGTTCAAGTTTCCAGTTGCCATTTTCAAGAAACGCCGAGTAAATCAAAAGGCCTTTTTGATCAATTCCGCGTGTGATCACAGAGACGTTATAAGGTACTTCCTTGGTGCTACCGGTGTTTTCAGCCTGCATGACCTGCACCTTCCAGCCACCCATGTCATAGCAGATATTAAGATCGTGATAGCCGAAGAACGGATAATCGATCGATATCTGGGCCTGAATTTTGCCATTTTGATAGACAAAGCTCTCGGAATTTGAGCCGAAGCTGAGTGTACGTTCGCTCGATTTGATCGATTCCGGGAGGAGTGTCCAGCTCCCAATTTTCTCAGGCGGGGCGAAGGTCGGGCGGGTTTTCTTGGTGAGGTCTTCAAGCCGTTTCAGGCGATCTTCGCCCTTACTTTCCAAGGCCAGTTTTACGGTGTCGTCGACTTTGGCATTCGTTGACCTGATTTTTTCGCGAGCGAACCGGATCGATGCCATGGCGGTCAGTGGCAGGACTAAAACAGCCCAGGCAACGAGAATTGCAGCGAATGCTTTACGTGGTGGTTTCAAGCTGATTGAGCCGGTTTGGGTCGATTTGGTCGATTCGGATCGGCTCCGGTCCGAGCCTCCTGAACGCATGCTTTGGCCAGCTTTTCCTGGGAAAACGCGTCTGATAAGTTTCCCAAGTTTCGAGATCGAGAAAAACTTCGCTGAGGATATTTCCATCAACACGACATCCCAACTCAAAGTGAGAGTGAGGCCGAGGACGAAGACCACGATCCCGAGAATTTCGTGAGGCCAGCCATTCAGGAGGTCGATATCGCCGGTGATTTTGGCAATCACACCAAGGCAGATACGCAGAACGTTCAGGCTGAGGTCGAAAATCACGGCTCCCACGAGCAGCAATGAGGTGAGCAGAAAGCCTCTTTGATTCCAAAGGGCGTAGAAGAGTGCAAAGGCGAGGATGGAGAAAAGCGACTGGATCCCGCTACAGGCCTCTTCGACGAGGAATCGCTGACCGTCGACCTCGAGCGTGTTCATGTTGACCACATGGAAGATATCGAACATATCCAGCGTACGGCTGGCGATTACGACGGATATTCTTTGCAGGCGGAGAGTTAAGACGGTATCAAGTTCACCGGGCGGTGGTGTGATGACCGCCAGTAGGACGAAAGCAGGGCTGATCTTACCAACCAGTGACCAGCCTCCGAGAATATGCATGACCATCGAGAATGCGGCCACTGTACCTGCAAAGGCAAGCACGGCTGATGGCTGAAAATAGCCAATAAACAGGCATGGGATGCTGAACAGACCCATGATGGCGGAGAAGGCTGGATGGCCGGGCCTGAGTGTACTTTCGTCCACTTCAAGTAGTCGCTGGCGTACCAGAAAAGCCACTCCGAGGACCAGGATCGGGAAGAATTCATAGTGCGGCTTGCTGCCCAGGGCCGTGGCCCAAGCTGTCCATAAGGGCAGCATCAATAGTGCGGCGGCAGACAATGCCACTCCAGGTTTGGAGAGCGAAAATCGGTTTGGAGAGAGAGCGACTGTTGACATAACATTATCCCATAGTGCGGTTTACAACCAGTATTGCTCAATTCCGTTAAGCCCTACTACGGTTGTGTACGCATGTAATCCGGAGTATTTCCTAACCATATATCAGGTCATGGCATGGGTTTATCTTCCCAAATTTCGTGAAACCCGACAAGACTAAGATTGAGAAAATACGTATTTCGTTGTTCTAAAGTACCAAAAACCAGCACGGCTTTTTGTCAATAGATGATCGAAATTTGCGACTATCCAAGACCCAGCAACGAGAACAGAATCTTGGCGAACTCGCCTGTAAACATTGATCTTGAATGACGTTGTCTCCACCAGCCTTCCGTGGGTACAGCAGGGTCGTAACTGGCCGCTGTGTGAATCACAACACCTGTTCCTGAAAGGTACTTACGGAATAGAATCCGGGCTCTTCTCGTGTGAAACGATGTGGTCACAACAGTGATCGAACGCGGACGCTGGCCGGGATCAAGGGATTGAACATGTTCTGCCACCCTCTGGGCTTCCGATGTGGTGTTGCGAGCTGTAGGCAAAAGAGTGATTCGTTCCCGGGGTACGCCGGCGGCCGTGAGGCGTCGGATCACATTTCCTGCGTCGTTGGAGAAGTCTGTTTCCAGTAAATTTCGATCATTGGCCAACCAGATCTGAGGCGCAAAACCCTGGGTGAACAAATTTGCTGTGAGGCGGTCACGGTCTGGGTCGCCGCCCACCAGAATGACCAAAACATCGGCAGGCTGGGAGTCGTCCACCACAAGCCATTTCCCCATGGTGAGGAGAATCGGATGATGGAAAATCAGGGCGATCGATCCAGAGATTGCCAGAGCGATCAATGTTCTGAAAAACAGCCGACTGAAGATGACAGAATGTGCGACCCCTGAAGCCATGAGGGCGCACAAAGGCCAGATGGAACTTAGAAAACGGCTGTCCCAATCGGCATACGACAGGCCCACCATGATCGCCCAAAGTGCGCAGATAACCCCAATCGGGAGCATCCAAAACGCGGCTCGATTTTTCCAGAGACCGACTAAGGAAAGAACTAAAACAGGCCAGGTGATGAAGACGATGGCCGCGTTGTGTCTCCACGAATAAGAGGGTCGAATTTGGGCCAGTTCCATGGCAACCCGCACACCACCGACGAATACAGGGCTGACTTTTCCTGGTGTATCACGGACATGAAAATCTGGATATCCGCCCACCACCTGCCCTGGCAAAACCTCATTTTGAGGAGTTTGGGCAACCAGCTTCAAGGTGATTTGAGGGATGAAAATCCAGGCAGAAATCAGAGCGACAATCAGCACAGGTAAGGCAGGTGATTTCGATTTTTGGAGATCGATTTGTAGATAAAGCCACTGAATAAAGAGGTCGGTAAATGCGGCGAGAGCGACCATTTTCCAAAACCCGCTGAGCACGCCAGCTCCGATCAGAGCTTCGACCACGATCAATTTGGCGAACCGATTCGGACAAGTGCGGTTCCAGCGAGTGTAGATCCATGCCAGACTACCGAGTATTCCGAGGCTGTTTGGAAGTGGATCAGGCGAGATCAAGGCAGACCAGCGGGTCCATTCGCCTGACGCAACGAGCAAAAGTGATGCCCAGAAACTTGCGTATCTCGAAGGAAAGAGTCGGTCAGCTGTGGCAGAAACAGCGAGAACGACCATCGACATGGAGAGGCTTTGAGCAAGGACAAGAATCCAGAATCCATAAGGAATTTGTTGAGCAAGGTGGATCAGAATCGAGCCGGGGTCGTACTGAAAAAGTCGGACATGGGAGCGATTGGAAAGGATCTGGGCGTGAACTGTGCCGATTGGGCCTGACCAGAAAGCCCAGATCAGAGGGGTCATGGAGAGCGCCAGAACGACCAGATGCGAGCTCCTGATCTGGATTTCAGGAGGATCGAAATTGTCGTTTTGGAGTGCCTGATCTGACATGACTTGGCGGTCGTTTGGCAAAGCTCTTTGGGTAAGAATCCAACTGGTGACTCATAGATTATTGTGCATGTTGAGATGCGATGTAAAGTTTTGAACGATGGCTCTTGACGGATTTTAAAGGTCCGTGAACTTTAAAACCAGTGTATGACAAAGGCTCGTTCCACCAACACAAATCGCGGAACAAGTTTTAGCTTTAAGCGGTCAGCAAAGAGATTTGCAGGGTGCCGATGTATCGCACCAGCGCAACCCGCCAAGCCGTTTTGGCGTTAACGGCATTCGAACCTGGCAAAGTT
>Ga0208720_1000139_pt1 | contig 19085 bp, 13 predicted proteins | sample LakMenEpi20Apr10_FD_150716 | JGI IMG/M metagenome (GOLD analysis project Ga0208720, IMG submission 150716) | Freshwater microbial communities from Lake Mendota, WI - 20APR2010 deep hole epilimnion (SPAdes) | ecosystem: Environmental > Aquatic > Freshwater > Lake > Epilimnion/Euphotic zone ...
CCCGGCAGGGGTGCAAGACCTTATGTCGCGACTTCGTCCGGTGGTGTCGTCGCTGACGCTCCTCAACCACCGGCTAATGGCTGAGATGCCTCCGGCATCGTTTTGATCAAAAAGTGCCATTCATGACCGCGAAGAGTATATACTCTTATTATAAACAGTTACACGCTTATCAGTGGCTACCCAGAATCGTCTGAATTTGCCATAGCCACGCATACCTGATGGATATCGTTGTACTTGAAAATCTCGGAACGTGTCTATTCTCCTTTCGTTTTACTCTACTTCAAACCTTAGTCCTCTGGTTCTCTACTGGAATGAATGACAAGGGAAATACCCACCTTCTGGGCGTGATAGATACTCGAATGACCGCTCAGAAAATAGGACAGGAAACATGCAACCGCCGCATATACCACGAACCCTGAGCTCATCAGTGCTCCATTTCCCGGAGCGAATAATTCTATGGCCATAATTGTACACGCCAATGGCGTATTGGTCGCACCTGCAAAAACTGCCACAAACCCCAGCCCCGCCATCAGATCCACCGGGGCACCCAAAATCTGGCCCATCACGTTCCCCAGCGCAGCTCCAATAAAAAACAGTGGAGTCACTTCCCCACCTTTAAACCCGCTACTCACCGTGACCGCCGTAAATATAAGTTTCCACAACCAGCTCCATCGAGCCACCCCACCAATCATAAAGCTCGACTGAATCGTCACAGCATTTGGTTCATTCGGATCGGCGCTCACACCAAGCCCCAAATAATCGCGTTCACCAGTCAGCATGACCAGCATAATAATGATCGCCCCGCCTGCCACTGGCCTGAGCCAGGGACTGCTGATTTTTCGCTTGAACATGGCACTCAAATTGTGCGTCAGTTCCGCAAAAAGCACGCTCACCAATCCAAATGCAATCGCCGCTATCGCAACTTTACAGGTCAGTAACCAATCAAGAGTCGTCACATGCTCCGCCTTTAATTTAGTCAGATCGCCCTCGATGTGATAATGGGTGTGCGTAATGCCCCAGGCTGTCGTCACCTGGTCTCCGATAATGCTGGCAATCAGGCATGGAATCAGGGCCTGATAATTCATTTTACCGATCGCCAAAACTTCCATCGCAAAAATGGCACCTGTTAATGGTGTACCAAATACAGACCCAAATCCAGCTGCAATTCCTGACATCAGCACGATCCGAGTCTCTCTTGGATTCAAATGCAACCGCCGCCCGAGCCACGCTGCAAGGCTCCCGCCCATTTGCACAGCGGTGCCTTCCCGACCGGCTGAACCTCCGAATAAATGCGTGATCAGTGTCCCGATCAAAACAAACGGAGCCATTCGGATCGGAATTCCACCACCTGGTTCATGAATCTGCTCCATGACCAGATTATTACCGGCTTCCACCGATTGCCCCCACTTGTGATACATCAAACCCGATGCAAGCCCTGCCAGTGGAAGGAAATAAAGTAGCCAGGGGTTCTCCCAGTGGATTTGAATGACCTGATCAAGCGACCACAGGAAAAACGCCACCGATGTGCCCACAGTCAAGCCAAGCAACAACCCAATCGCCATCCATTTCAATACAAATCCAGAGAGATTCAGATGATCCCGAAAGCTCCATTGAATGATCACTTGGCATTCCCCCTCATTTTTCAATGGAACTGTGCAGGTTTTATTTCAGACGCATGACACGATTCAAATGGAATCGGAATTCGATCCATTCCGGGTCATTCTGATCCACACCGATTTTTTCTTGATCATTTCCGACATCGGGTAGAAGTCGTTCACGAAGGGCTTGAAACCATTGGCGCACTTCGGCTGGACTCGATATTTCCCGCGACTTTTGTTGCAGATCAGGCACGTTCACGCACCACGCCAAAACGGATAGAGCGTAAACCGCGCTACTATCCGTCTGGACTACCGCACTTTCTGGCCAGAGCTGAACCCTTGAAAACTTCCGGGCATGAACACCGGCCACTGAAGGGCCTGTGTAGCGTAAGGCTGAGGCGATAAGTTTTGCGTAAGCGAGGGGATCGCGTAAGACTTCCCCCTGATCCACTTCCAACCGGTCGCACCAGTCTGCCAATTGTTCGATCACAGCCGCCGTGACATTCGCTGGTTCAGGATGGTTCTGAAAATCGCTTGCCTTTGGGGGAGCCTGATTTTGAGGCTCCACCGGATTCAGGCCGCGAGTTTCTAACCCAGAGTTTTTAACCGGCCAAAATGCAATCAGCCCAACAATAAGAACCAGGATGGTGGCGATGACCAAACCGATTTTCTTGGGAAGTCTGATTCGCCCCACTGGTTCTTGTGCTTGAAATTGCAACTCTTCAGGCATGATTGCCCACATGCTTTTACTTTTTCTGGGTAATGAATCTGGCCAGCGCGATGGAGAAATCCCCGACAAATCAAACTCCACTTCAGGACGAAAAGCCCAGGTGGTGATCGAGCGATTGGCCCTTAATTTCGATGGCCCCTGATTCCAGATGCTTTCCAGCGATTTCAATTCCAACAGGTTGTCTGTTAATAGTCTCAGTTTATAACCTTTGACCAGATGCTGGATCAGAGTCGGGTCAATCATTCGGTCATCGCAGGCTTGTGCCTCGATTCCACTTAAATCAATGACACCCGCTTTTAATTGCATACCTGCATGAAAGTCGCGAATAAAACACTCTTTAAATCGAAATGGAGAGGCCCCTGCCCGGCGATATTCACGGCCGCTCAAAAAGATTCCATGAAACGCCCAGGCACCTGGCCGGCCCCTGTCATCGCAGCCCTGAGCGGAACCCATGGCTAAAGCCCATGGGCCACTTGGGAGTTTTTTGGCGAGGATCAGATGATCCACCTCAGGCTTGGCTTCGCTGGGAGGCTGGCCCAGCGATTGGCACAAATGCGTGAAGTCGGTGATCCAATCGTCGTGACAACCTTCGGATCGTGCCAGAACGGCATAGCCCTTGTCCCAAAACGGGAAAGTCCCATAAATTGCCTGCTGGAAAAGGATGGTCACCAGGCTGCCGCCCATCTTTTTTTACGGGTTGGATCACGATTCTGGCTTAGGCAGTTCTGGCACCTTGAAATCGGTGGTCAGTGTCAATCGGGCCCCTGAATCGCACTTGATCGTTCCGTTAAACGACCTTAAAGCCAGTGGATCGTTAGGCTTACTCTTATAACTGTCCACAGGCGAGTCCCACCAGTCGTGATCGGTGATCTGAATCGCGACCGGATCGCCCAACTTCCAGACCACAGGCTTCGGGAAAGCCCAGTCCCAGATCGGCTTTAAATTATTCTTCACCACTGGAGACGGGCCATATCGCACTCCAGCCACCTCGACCGTGATGGAAAGGTCAGGACCTCCTCCACTGAGGTATTTGGTGAGGCTTTCGTCGAATTCGCCGCGCCGCAAAGTGACTTTATACGTCTGAGGCTGGTGAACTTTATCCCACCAGGTGATGAACTCGCGCGACGGTTTGGCGAATCGGCCGTCAGCATGATCGCGCAGATAATCACGCAGCAATCGAGCCACTTCGTTGATATCTTCCGGGTGGGAAACCAGATGATCGTAAGCCTGCCGGTAGGCGTGAACATCCCAATCCTTAAGGATTTGGGTCTTGGCTTCCATCGCCTCGCTCAAATATTTCCCGCCCGATGCGTGATTCTTCAGATAGTCCTGATAACGCTCGAGTCGAGTCGAGAAATTGGTCGGATACTTACGGGTATAATCACGGGCCGTTTCGATATCGCGTTCGTCGATCCTGCCGGTCACATCCGTCACAAGTCCTTCCAGGTCAGACCTTAAGCCTGTATCCGGATTCTGATCCAGAAACAGCCTGGCCTGACGCAGAACGTCCTGCAAATCGGCCTTCGGCATACGTGCTGCCAGAGCCAGATTTTCCACCCGCTTACGATCCCGATCAGTCGCAACCTTGGCAATCTGATCCGATAACTTCACGATAAGTGCAGTCGCTTCATGACGATGCGGCGATTCTGGATGACCTTTTAATAACTCCACCACCTTATCGCGGATCTTTTGAGGATCTTCCCCTGGAATGATCATTTCTGACTTGATCTGCTTCCAAAGTTCATCGTGGCTGCGCTTATCCTGAGCCGCTTCCACCTTGGCGATGGCTGGAGCCAGTTCAGGTGACTTTTCTTTCAGGACAGCCAGCTCCTGCTTAACGTTAGGGGAAGCTGTCCCCAAATTGACTTTCTGCTCAGCGGATGCCACAGCCCAGCGAGCGGATCGGGCCCGGGCGTCTTCTTCCATTTTGGGAAAGAACAGGCCCATGGTCGGGTGCCAACTTCGCATTTCGGTCCAGTTCTGGGCCACGGCCGGAGCAGCGTTTCCTTGCTCAAACCGAACGGCCAGACGATATCCCACCATGTCGTAAGCTGCAACGCCACCTACTGCCAGAGCACCCATGGCCACGGTGGTCACGATTCGCTTGCGGAACTTGGCCCGACGCAAGCGGTTGAGTTTTTTGCGGAACCCTTTGGCGTGAGGCGATTCCGGATACCGCCGCTCATAAGCCTTCAGGCAGCGGCCAAGGCGTGCCATGTCCTCAGGCGCCAAATCCCAGAGCCAATCAAGCTGGTCGCGATCGGATGATTCCAGCTGATCGGCCAGCCAGGTCAAAGGCCCTTCAAGCCCAATCGGATTGAGATGATGAGGCGGACGACCGTCGTCGGAAGCGCCGAAGCCGTAGCTGGATACGGCAAACACGGCAGAGCGTCTGGCATGTGTGGCCAGAGCGTGGGCGGTCATGCCGTATTGGGATTCCACCAGCCGCTCGACCTCTCCAGGCGAAAGAGCCGGAAGGTTGGCTGACTGACGTCGCGAAGTGGGCTGAGGCAGAGTGCGATCGTTCTCATAATCATCATCTGCATCGTCATATTGATCGTCATAAGAATTTTGGCGAGAGCGGTTTGTGGATCCAATCTGGCGCGACTGATGGGCTGCCAGAACGCGATCGAACTTGGTCAGGACAAGCGCCACAGGGCGATGCATGTGCGACCGCTCGGATTGCTCAAGGCATTGTTCCAGAAGGATTTCAATCTCTTGCTGGCGACGGCGGCGATCCGCTGGCCTGAGGGCACTTTCCGGATCAAGACATAAAAGAATCGCATCGCAGCCGGCCAGGAAATCGCGAATCGGCTCGCGGCTGCCAAGTGCTACGTGTTCGCCCTGATAATCTTTAACTGTTAAGTCCATCCGCGCCGGGCCGTGATAAAACCTGAGATTCAGGTCTGTCTCAGCCATCGTGGCCGCCGGTGGCTCGCCAGATTCGATCTGGGCAATTTTGTCAGCCAGATATTCGGCGGTCCCGGAGTCCAGTGAGGCGAGCCGGCAACCGGGAATCTGGCCTGTGGATGCCTGGCGATAAAGCATGGCCAGCAAAGTGGTTTTGCCAACATTTCGATAGCCAAAGAAGCCGATCCGCTTGGGGCCGGTCAGGCGATGTTCGATGGTGTCCAAGTGGTACGTCCGTTTACGGGAACGACCCATGTCCCACTCCCTTGCCGCCAAATGCCAACACTTTTGACTATCCTCAACTTCACGTATAACCATTATCGACCGACAGTGGGTGCCATCGCAAGCGATACCGAATTTGTACCAGCGCGATTATGCGGCCTGAGACGTGCTGTGAAAATAGGTAGTTTCAAGAGGAGCCATTCTGAAAACCAATCCCTTTATTTACATCAGTCTGGATCAGGCCGAAAATGACTTCCGGTTTTCAAAACCAACCGAGGCTAGCCTCAAGCCGGCTTGGCGAGGGAAGGCAGCAGGTGTCCTTCGGACATAGCTATTAATAGATGTCTCCGCTGGAGCCCAATCAGCCCAAAACCGGAAGGTATTTCTCGCCAGTTCCTCAATCCATTTCCTACGTCACTAAATCACAGCTCTGCAATTCTGGCCTGAATGCGGCGCCGGGCTTCGTGAGGTTCATGAAGTCTCCATGGGCCACGTGATTGATCGGCTCTGAGGACTTGTTTCCGGTCGGTGCGATTCAACGATTTTAAGATGCGGTCCACAACCGGCTGATCGCAATCGGCCAGGGCCAGTGCCCAATCCTCTGCCTGGTGCGGATCAAATGCCATTCGAATCTGATCCTCTGGCCAATCCTCCAAACCGACTTCCAATTTCTTGGAACGATGGCTCTTCAGAGGATTTACAGGTGGGGGGCTGGTGGTCCCCATCCGTTCGTGAAATTCTTTTAATGCGGATGCCTGTTCGACTGGATCAATTTCATGAAGACTCTCGATCGCGGCCGTAATCGCTTCCACTTCCCGAGGCGACATCCGACGCATAAGCTCGCTGGCTTGATCGTCGTCCAGACTGACCAGTACCAGGGCTGCCCGCCTGATCGACGCTGAAACGGCCATAGGTCGGGGAGTCGTCATGGGTTGTGAGTCGTTCATTGACCTGATCCCCGGAGCGTGTTAGGCAGATTCCAAATCGTTGTTTTCGTCATCATGATTTGCGGAAATCCATGCGCTCAGGACATTCGCCGCCCTGGCCGCTTCATCAACAGGAGGTGAATGAGGCTCAGGCGGTGTGACGGCCGCCGCCAGATCACGAGCCCACTTCAAAGGTTGATCGCCGGCTGACCAGCTCTCGCTTGTGAGGTCGTTGGTTGTTCGCAGGCTTCTCCACATCGTAACCCCTCCAGCTGCCAGTGCAATCGCCACTCCGCCGATGATCCAGGGTGTCACTGCAATCTCCGAATTCTCTGCCAAAGGGCGGACGGATGGTGCAGGAACCGATTTCGTCGATTTCTCAACCTCAGGCTTTACACTGGCAATAGTTACGGCCGGTTCAGTTGGAGGCGTTTCAGGTAAGGATTGCCAGTCCAATTGCTCCAGAAGAGCTGGAGCGATCAGGGCTGCAATTTCATCGCGAGCCTTGCGATGCTGTTCCTTGAATTCCGTTTCGGATGAATCCAACTTCGTGGTCATCACTTGTACCCGAGCTCTCCAGGTTTTCACGGGAGCCTGCCTGGCGGGTAAATTTGGAGTCGATTCCACTTCGATTTCGATCGGCTGATTCAAGACGAGTTTCGGCTTAACCTTTTGAGGAGGCTGCTTTAGTTCAGCCGCAGACGGGCTGGCAGGCGTTTCATCTACCTCCCTGAGACTGACCCGAACTGTGGAATGGCTGAGTCCGGACACCTGCTGGCGAATTTGTTCACTCAGGGATCGCTCACGGTTCAAGGCTTCAGGATTCTTTGGCAATCCAGCGACCTCGGCAGTGTTTTCCGTCGAACCTGCCATCATGTAAATCGTTTGCGCATCATGGATTGTAATCTGGCCTTGACGAGCAGTCGGCAAGCTGACCAGAACCAGTTTCTCGATGCGTGAAACGGTCTCGTCTGTTAATCGCTGGTCGGCTTGACCGGGTTCAATAAAAACACGAACAGGTTGGTTCTGCTTTTCGCCTTGCCCGATCCAGCGGCGACCACCGGAAACAGGCTCGATCGTCACATGGGCTTGCCCCACGTTGTCAAATCGTCGGATCAGCCAAGCCAGCTCCCGCTCCTTGGCCGCCCTTTGGCGCTCTAAACGTTGAGCAGGTGATTCCAGAATGGCCAGAGGCCCATCGTTGACAGCGCGTAACTCATCCAATGTCGTAGGCTTAAGGCCCATTTTTTCGAGACTTGACTGGGCCGTGTTCAGATCCGCTGGAGCGACTAGAATTTCGCCGTTGGGGCCAAGTTTGTGGGGAATGGCAATTTGGGTCAATTGCAGAACAGCTTGTCGGCGAGCGGACTTTTCGAAGGTTCTACCCTCAAAAACCACCGGCCATTCCGCGCTCGTTTTTGACTTTAAAGACCATAGCCAACCCCCTGCTGCAATGACGGATACGATGAACAGGGCGGCCCAAAAACCTGCGTTTGAAGTCAATCGTTTGAACGGGCTGGCAATCTGCAACGAAAGCTTGCCGGCATCTTGATTTGGATGAAATTCAGGTATATCCGAGCTGTTCATAAACGGTCTTCCATGACATCAAGCTCAAGCGCGATATGGACAATCCATGTCCCAAATCGGTTCGCTGAAAATGACCATCAAGCACTATCTATGGTCTAAATCAAAGATTTGGTCAATGTCAGATCGAAAATACGGGTCGTCGCAAAACAAAGTTGATCAATCAACAACATCATGGCGAGAGCAGACTCGGTTTCGGCCTTCATTTTTGGCCTGATAAAGCGCTTTGTCGGCTCGTTCGAGCAACGATTGTAGAGGCTCAGGGCTGGACATGTCGTCGACACTCCAGCCTGTCAGGCCAAAACTGGCGGTGATCGGGATCGCATGTTCTTTCCATTGGACCACTTCCAGCTCGATCGCCGTTCTGGCTTGCTCGGCAATCTGGAGGGCCTCTTCCAACGATTTGTCAGGCAGGATCATCAAAAACTCCTCGCCTCCGAATCGGCCGATCAACGCACCTGTCTGTGAAATGGAATTCTTTAAAACCGTAGCCACTTGATGAAGCACAAAGTCTCCAGCTATATGACCATAGGTATCATTCACCTGTTTAAAGTGGTCGATATCGACCAGAATCACCGAGTATTTCTCCGACTCATTCTGGATGATGGTCTCAAGGTGATACGTAATGGCTGACTTGGTAAGTGTTTCCGTGAGTGAATCGTTCATCGCCATCTGAAAAACGCGCTGAAAAACTTCAGCCTCGATCGTTCCGGGCTCGTAATATTTCAGTAACACGTTTCCGACACGCAGGATATCGCCATTTGCGAGTTGTGATTCACTCACCTTGCGATCGTTCACATGCGTGCCGTTTGTGGAGAGACCATCGGACACATTCACACCACCATCGGGATTGCGAATGATCCGGGCGTGCCTGCGTGAGACTGATGCATCCGGCAGCTTGATATCACATTCGATATCACGCCCTAAAACACTTTCACCCATAGGGATAGGGAATGTCTTGCCGGGCTCCCGGCCCAGAATCACCATCAACCGGGGTGCCAGTTCGCGATCCGGACGAGATAACAACCCGCCTTCTGCAAGGGTCTCCATCGACCTCAGAGGTGTTGTGTACCATGTCATCGTGAACTTCTCTCGTTTCTCATATACGCTGCATTCCACCGACCTTTACCAACACACCGCATAAACTCAATACCAGACTTGTTTATCGACAATATTCGTCAGTGGCTGACCACTTAGAAACCGGCCAAGATTCTCGCACATGGTTTGCAGGTGGCGTCCGGCAATCGCTGTGGAATAGCCGGCTGTATGGGGAGTGATGATGCAATTCGGCATCTCCCACATTGGATGATCGGCTGGAAGGGGCTCCTGATCAAACACATCCAGAGCAGCCCCGGCAATCTGGCCCGACTGTAGGGCTTGCACAAGATCTGCCAGGACCACAATCGCTCCACGCCCGATATTCATCAGATAACCGGTCGGCTTCATGGACTGAATCACGTCCGAATTGAACCAGCCTTGCGTAAATGGAGTATGAGGCGCCGCAATGACGACCCAGTCGGCTTGAGCCAACTCTGATTTCAAATGATCCGTACCGACAACGGATTCCACCCCAGCTGTTGGGCTGACCAGATCGGGATGCTGATCGACTCCACGAACCCTGATACCGAACGCCAGGGCGCGGCGAGCGATTTCAGAACCGATCGCACCCATGCCGACCACCAGCATGGTGGTATCGGGCAGGAAGATTGTGGCTCTGTCCATGTTGTTCACCACACCTGGCCCGAACGCATTATCGACACGTGAAGACTCTCCTCCAGCAGGCTCATAACGATGCTCAAGTTGCTGACGTATATAGAGATGCAGATTCCGTGCGAAACAGATCACATAGCCCATGACCTGGTCAGCAATCACATCTCCAAACAGACCTCGCATGTTGGTCAGAGTACAGGGATGTTCGATCAGCTCTGGAAAAATGTAGTGTTCCAGACTGACCGTAAATGTCTGTATCCACTGAAGTTTTTCCGCTCTGGCAAGCATTTCAGGGGTGATTTTGCCAAGAAATCCATCGGCATCTGGAACCGCCTTGAGCACATCGGCCGTAGTCTCACAATTGACCAGTTCGGCTCGTCCGTTTGCGATTTCCAGCAAAGCGTTCAGACGATCCGCTTCAACGGCAGGATGGATCAGAATTTTCATCACGTTCGAGGCTCAGCTTTCGTGGAAGGGTTCAGGCGTGGTGCAATCATTCTGACGACACCTGAGATATTTGTGAAGAGAGGTCTTTTAGGCAGCTTATTCAGTTGCTGATCTATCGGATGCCTGACCATTCATTAAAATATTCGCGACCTTTTGTGCCCCATCAAGTGGCACCGATGGGGGTGCGACCCGCGCTTGCAAAGCGGCTTCAAGAGCCTTATCAATCCATAGGTTACGAAATTCGGAATCGCTCACAGGCTGACCACCTGCCCAGTTGCGCAAGGCATGATCAAGGGCGGGAAACTCGACGAAACCTTCCCTTGGAGGATAAATCACAGGCGTGCCCACAGCCATGGCTTCAGCCACGGCCCCGTAACCCGCTTTGGCGATCGCGGCATCGCATGATCTGAGCAAATCGGCACCACTGTATTGATTCGGATCGACTGTAAAAAATCGGCCTGGAAGCGGTTTACCGGGCGGGTGTAGACCGATGAATACGACGTTTGATGGGAATTCTGCGAGTCGGTCCCACGGTAATTCTTCAACTCCATACCTGCCGACGTAAAAATAGACCAGCTTGGTATCGCCTGAGAGACCAAACTTTTGGATCAACTCTGCACGAACATCGCGCCCTTCATTCACGACCAGTCCCATGTCCACCACTTCACGAACTTTGGCTGAAATCTGAGTATAAGGCCAGAACCTAAGAAGCGTGGCGTGTTCGCAGGCACTTTTCATATCATCCACAATGGCTTGATATTGCGCAGTCTGGGGGACCGTGAAAAGCCCTTCAGGGGCGGTCGCCAGCAGGTCTGCGTAGATTTCATCCCAAGTGAAATTTGCGCCGAGGTATCCTGGCAAGCCGGCTTCGTGTGCGAGCCGTATCGGAATCGGCGATGCATCGGCATAAACGCTTGTTACACAAGCTGTTTTCAACCATTCCACTTCTGCATGGCAAGCGGCTTGAATCTCGCGATATCGGTTCGCAAGCCGTTCAAACGTAGCGGGCCAATCCGTCTGGCTGTTTTGGCCAGGCGGGCTGACGGTGCCCAGGTCGGATGGGAAATAGCCGAAATCTACCGGCCTGTGGAGTCGCTCCTGAATCGCAGTCCAAATCTCTTTGTCGGCCCTGACCGTGACTCTCACCTCAGGATCGATCATGTTCAGAACCGCCATCAGCCGATTGACGTGACCAAAACCGTGATTTGTGACATAAACTGCAATATGGACATGCGTTGCACTGGCTGACGACGCTTCTTCAGAGATCACTTCGTTTCCTTTGATTCGGGCGTTCGCAAACTTGACAGATAAGCCAGCAGGTCGGAGGCCTGTTCGGCCGTGAGGTCGCGCAGAAGTCCCACGGGCATCAGCGAAACAGGTCCTGTACCCATCCGTTCAATCTCGGAGGGTTTCAGGAGGGTCTCACCCTTGGCATCTCTGATCTTCACACTTCCATCGCTCAAGGTCTCTTTCAAGCCTGACAGGACACGACCATCGTGACATTCCACAGTCACCGTCAGCCACTTCGGATCAATCGCCCACGATGGTTCCACCAAGTGACGGATCAAGTTTGACTTGTCATACCTGGCCCCGATTCCGTCGAGGGCTGGACCAACTTTCCCGCCCCGACCGTTCACGGCATGGCAGCTAGCACAATTCGGGCCAGTCTGAGCAAACATGAGAGTTGCTCCACGTGATGCATCTCCTGAAAGAGTCAGGACTTCATCGACTGAAAAGCCGTCGCCCAACCGCTCTATACGCTCGGAACGTGGCAGGAATCGTTCAAGATATTCCCGAACTTCCGGCGATTTCAGATTTTTCGCCACTTTGGTGATCTGGACACGTGTCGATGGACTCAGCCCGACCAGCTCTTGTCTCGACAAAGCCAAAGCTCCAACAGGTGACTTTACCAATTCCTCCACATGGGTTTGAATCACGTCTTCGCTGATTTTGGAGGTTCCCTGAATCGCTTTAACATGGTTACGAACCGCATCGGTTGATCCATTCTGCGACACAACAGCCGGTTGTTCGGTTTTGAGCTGGTCGACCTGCCCCAGAGCCTCGATCCAGCTTGCGATCAAGGCAGCTCCTTTGGGATCGACCTCGCGGCTACCCAGTCGTGGCATATGGCCTGGCCCATGCTTTGCAATCCGCGCAAAAAGCACGGACTCTTCAGGCTTGCCGGGAGCGACCAGAAAAGCACTTGCCCCCAATCCCAGATCTCCCTGCTGTGGCTTGACTTTGAGCATGTTCATCTCGCTGGTCTTGGCCCAGGCTTCGAGAATGATCGTGGCCGCACCACCGGCATTAAAAGCATGACACTGCGAGCAATTCACGTGCAGCCAAGACCTTGCGCGACGCTCTGGAGAGGCATCGGATTCGCTTGATGCGTAAAGAGTACGCGCTGGATCCGCTTTCGGAACGTCTGTCGCTGTGCCTGTAGCCCAGTTGGCAAGTTCTTGGTAAGCCTTGTGACGTTCCGGCTTTGGATGATCCAGCTGAGATTTGTTCAAGCCCAGCGGAGAAGCCGATTGACGCCCATAGACCGTGGTTTTGGCCTCAGCCCACGGGTTATGGCACAAAACACATTCCGCACGGGCAGAGACTCGATAACGCGACCGATATTTCTCCCCACCGTTTTCCTCATCCTTTAGATCCAGCATCACCGATGCCCCCTCGGCAGGGACCAGAGTGGCGTCTGTCTGCTGATCGTTCCAGAGATAGGAATAAGCTGACCAGGCCCCTTCCTGGCGTAAAAGGATCTGGGTCTCCATCCGGCGGGGCTTTTCCGAGCCGGGAACGTTCAGAGTGACCGTCTTGGCCAGAACAGATCCATCAGGCAATCTCCACTGACCACCCGTTGGATCAATTTCAAGGCATCCTTTTGGAGGTATCGCCATATGCTGAATGGACTTTGCTCCATCCATCCAGGTCGGCGAATTGATCTCATAGGGCATCACTCCAGCGTGTGGAATCATTCCTGCCAAGTCCGCAAAAAGTCCGGTTTCACTGAGTTTTGCTGGAAACTTTTGAGTCGCGTTTGGGTTCGCAACAACCGGATTGGCCTCAAGCCTGTAAAGCTGGTTGGTGCGATCATGCTCCACCATCAGCAGTTCGCCGGAATGGTCGAGCCCGAAACTGACGAGCCTCAGGCCCGATTCGGCAATTTTTTCGAGCTTGGCCACTTTGACGCCGTCCCACTTGGCCGCCCAGACAAATCCCGACTGATAATCGCCGTAAACATAATGGCCATTTAATTTTGGAACTTCTTTGCCGTGATAGACATAGCCACCCGTGATCGAAGCCGCCTCGCTGTGCGGGTGGTCAATCGTAGGTGGGCGAACCGGTGAAGGACCTGTTGCTATGCCTTTGTGAACTGGCTGACGCCCCTCCATGGCCGACCACCCGTAGTTACCTCCACGTTCCACTCGCTGAACAAGCTCCCAAAGCTCCCAGCCGACGTCGCCTACCCAAAGGTCGCCTGATTTCGAGTCGAATGTGATCTTCCAGGGGTTTCGGAATCCATAGGCCCAAATCTCGGGCCGAACATTGGGCAAGCCAACGAACGGATTATCCTGAGGGATCGCATACGGTAATTTTTCGGAAGTTTGATCGATATCAATCCGGAGGATGCTTGAGAGCAGGTCTGTCACATCCTGTCCGGTTCGGGCTGGATCGGGCGGACTGGCGGGACCGGCATCGCCTGTGGAAACATAAAGTTTTCCATCTGGTCCAAATGCCAACGCTCCGCCGTTATGGCCACCACCTTTCCAGGTCAAAAGTGGTCGTTCGGTCTCAAGCCGGAGTCGTGGAGGTGTGGAATCAGTCATCATAAATTCAGACAGACGCGTACCTTCCGGCAGCTCTCCCCCGACAACGTAGCAAATATAAACCTTGCGATTGGCTGTAAATTTCGGGTGAAAGGCTAGTCCATAAAGTGCAGAAGTATCGGCATGTTTTACTTTTATGTCGCCGACAACCGTTTTTTCAGTCGCATTTTCACGATCTTCAAACGTAACGAGTTTCCCGGCCACCTCGCCCACCATCAAGAGCTTTGTTCCAGGCACAGGTTCGATCAGAACAGGTCGATCAAACACGAGTTTTGGATACGCCGGTTTGATCCGATAAGGTAATGGTGGTTCGGGACTTCCAGCCATTTTTGAAGCTGTCCACCGGGCCGGTTCGGCTGCATTGGAGAGCGGGCAGGCAAACCCTACAATGAATGAGACCAAGATTGATCCAAATCCAATGAGCTTTGTGCAAAACAATTTTTTGTGAGGCATGGTACAACACTCCTGTTCATTGGATATCAGGCAGAAATTGCCCGTTGGATCAGATCAGCTTGGATAAGACTTGGAATCTATTTCGGGTAGGTATTTATCTATCCTACATGAATGTCAAGTGGCTGGCGAGAGTTCTGATTCTTTGTCTAAAAATCAACGCTTCAGAATCGTTGAAAAGCATCGAACATCACAAGCACACTATCGCGAAAATTTCATGTAATGTGTATAAAAGGCCATAGGATTCGAAGGAATGGAATAAGCCAGATCACCTCAGGGATTTATCACCAATGGCTGCTGAAGAGAGCAAAGAGCTGAATTTTGAGGCTCAGTACAAGGCCTTGGGCGATTGTGTAGCGGCCCTCGAATCTGGCCGACTGAGCTTGGATGAATCGCTCGCTTCCTATCAAAACGGGATTGGGCTGGTCCAGCGATGCCGAACCATTTTGGGGCAAGCTCAGGCGAAAGTCGAAAAACTCAACGCAATTGAAGCGGACGGGACGATCCAGACCCAGCCCCTTCAACTGGATGTGGAAACACCTGAGGCCATGAAGCCTCAAGCCAAGAAGCGGGCATCAAAAGAGGACTTTTTCTGACACCACGGGTCCTCATTCTGAGCCCATCAGTCGCCGCACTTTGGCAATCAGGGCAAACCAGGCTAGAGCTAACGGCGGATTGTGGATAGATAACTCAGCTTGGCGTGGACAATTGGGTGAAGTCTTGCCAGAATGATGCCAACAGGCGTCATGCAAGCACTCATAATTGATGCTCATCGTCACTCAGCAGCTACTGATTCTAATCAAGGCATCGTTCGAATGAACCATCATCCAGCGGCGATGCACGACCCCACAGCAACACATGGAGTAGAGGTCATGGTCGACCTCAATGACGAACTGAAGCAAGCTAAAGTCCTTGTTGAAAGAGGCTTGGAGCGATACTCCATCGACGATAGCCCGATGGACAACGGCCGTTGTCCGAACCGGCTTGCTCAGGCGATGCGTTACAGTTTGATGGCTGGTGGGAAGCGGCTCAGGCCAATTCTGGCGATGTGGTCTGCTGAAGCCTGTGGGGGATCAGGCGATCAAGCCATGCCCGTGGCTGTTGCGCTTGAGATGATCCATACCTATTCATTAATCCACGATGACCTGCCGGCGATGGACGACGACGACCTTCGCCGTGGAATGCCCACCTGCCACAAGGCTTACGATGAGGCTACGGCGATTCTGGCCGGTGATGGGCTGCTGACTCTGGCGTTTGAGGTGGTGGCTCGAGAGCAGAAGCCACTGGACGTTGTGGGCGAATGTGTCCAGATTCTCGCCGATGCAGCTGGCCCATGCGGCATGGTGGCGGGTCAGATGGCAGACCTTGCGGCTGAGGATCGAACCGATGCGAATCTGGAAGAACTGGAAGCCATCCACCGTCGCAAGACAGGCGCTTTATTGTGTGCTGCGTTAAGGTTAGGTGCGACCGTTGCGAAAGCTACGGATGAACAGAAGGACGCGCTGGAGCGTTATGGGTGGGCGGTCGGACTCGCCTTTCAGGTGGTGGACGACCTGTTGGATGCCACCGGTGATGAAGCCAAAATGGGCAAGCGTGTCGGGAAAGATTCAGGACTGGGTAAGTGGACTTATCCCGGCCTGATTGGTGTGGAATCGAGTCGGGCTCACGCCCGTACACTAGCCGATTCGGCCATATCTGCCTTGAATATCTTTGATGAGCGTGCGGATCGTCTCCGCGCTTTAGCTCACCAAATCGTCGAAAGGGATCATTGAGCATGGCCAACGCCATCTTGCCGCGAATCGCTGGACCTTCGGATCTGAAGGCCCTTTCCGAGAAGGAACTCGAGCAGCTGGCCGCTGAAATGCGTGCGGAGCTGATTCGTGTCGTTGGCAGCCGTCCGGCCCACTTTGCCAGCAATCTGGGAGTGGTCGAGCTGTGCCTCGCCCTTCACATCGCTTTCGACTTCCGCAAGGATCGGATCATCTGGGACACAGGTCACCAGATTTATCCCCATAAATTGATCACTGGCAGGGCCGCTGAACTGCCCTCGATTCGGACCAAGGGCGGCCTGATGGGCTACCCGAACCCTGCCGAAAGCGAATTCGACCTCTTTATGACCGGCCATGCCGGTGCAGCCGCCTCCACAGCGCTTGGCCTGAAGGCGGGCGACGATGTGATGGGCGAACCGGACCGCTACAGCGTGGCCATTGTCGGCGATGGTGCCCTGCCCTGCGGGATGGTCTATGAGGCCATGAACAACGCAGCCGGTTTGAACAAGAAGTTTTTGCTGGTCTTAAACGACAACAAGATGTCGATCTGTCCAAGAGTGGGCGGCCTTGCCCAGTATCTCGACAGAGTTCGCATGACATCGGCCTACAACGATATCAACAAGCGTCTGCGAAACTTCATCCCAAATATCCCGTTGGTCGGCGATGAAGCAGCCAGTTGGGCCCGTCATTTCAAAGACGCCATCAAGGGCGGAATTCTTGGCTCCGGCATGCTGTTTGAAGAGATGGGCTTTACTTATCTTGGCCCGATCGACGGACACGACCTCAAAACGCTTCGCCACTACATCGAAAAGGTCAAGCTCCTGAACGGGCCCGTTCTGCTGCACGTCCTGACCGAAAAGGGCCACGGATTTGAGCCAGCCGCAGCCGACCCTGTCAAATTCCACGCCCCATCGCCGTTCAAGACGGACGACGAATGTGGCGTTGTCCACTTAAAGTCTACTTCAAGCAAGGCTTACACAGACACTGTGAGTGCATCCCTGCTGGAGATCATGGGCGTAAACCCAAAGGTTTCGATGATCACGGCGGCCATGTGCGAAGGGAATAAACTCCAAAAAATTCGCGACGCCTATCCTGAGCGATTCTTTGACACAGGAATCTGCGAAAGCCATGCCGTTGCCTTCGCCGGTGGGATGGCCAAGGCCGGAGCCAGGCCTGTCGTCGATATCTACAGCACCTTCCTGCAGCGCGGGTTCGACAATATTTTCCAGGAAGTTTCGCTCCAGAATCTACCAGTCCTGTTCACGCTCGACCGTGCTGGAGTGGTTGGCGCTGATGGCCCAACGCACCACGGCACTTACGACATCGCTTATATGCGTATGCTGCCTAATATGGTGGTCATGGCGCCTGGCGACGAAATGGACGTAAAGCCAATGCTGGAATATGCTTTAGCGCTTGATTCTCCGACATCGATTCGTTACCCCAAGACCAATGTTGAGACCATCGAGCGCGAGTTTCAGCCGATCGAAACCGGTCAGGCCGAAGTGCTGGACTGGGAAACCGACGGCATGCTGATTGTCTGTGGAGCTTTCCTGGGGTCAGCCACACGAGTGGCCAAGCGTCTGCGTGACGAACATGGCCTGAGGGTGGGCGTGGTCAATGCCCGGTTTATCAAGCCTCTGGACAGCGCAACCATCAACAAGGCCATTGAAGAATCCGGATTCGTTCTGACCATTGAGGAAGGCTGCCTGATGGGCGGCTTCGGGTCAGCCGTTCTGGAATCTGCGAACGATGCTGGGATTTCCACTGCGCATGTGCGGCGTCTGGGCTTGCCTGACAGATACATCCTTCATGCAGAACGTGACGAACAGTTGGCTGAGGTTGGGCTTGATGAGGCCGGTATCTATCGCTCAGCCCTCAGTCTGGCACGCCTTGCCGGCTTAGAATTCAACACTTCCGAATATCACGAATCGGCAAACGGCCAGGTGGCTGCCATTCAGCCTTCGCGATAACTTCAGACGCATCCATGCGGGAATTGTTCGAAAATGAGCCTCAAAATTCAGCCTGATGCACCCTTACGAATTGCCTTGCTGGGGCATGGTGGTCGTGAAAGTGTGCATGAGGTTGCGGCTCAACTGCGACGGCTTCTGGCTGGTATGCCTGAGCTTACGTTGGTTTATGAAGATTTCTCGGCAGAATCGAGCCTCGAAGGATTGTCCGCAGATGTGGCGATTGTTCTGGGCGGAGACGGAACTGTTCTTCGGGTGGCCCGCCGCATGGGCCATAAACCCGTGCCAATTCTTGGTGTAAATCTGGGCCGATTGGGATTTCTTACGGAAGTGAATCCCGAATCACTCAGAGGCTCGCTCGAAGATCTGGCTGATCGGGCGTTCCATATCGATGAACTGATGACGCTTGAGTGTCTGGTTTACAGGGCCAGCCAGAACAAGCCTGATATCAGTCTCAGGGCTTTGAACGACGTCGTTTTTCGAGCCAGTCCACCGTTTCGCTTGATCGACATCGACCTTTTTATAGACGACAGACCAGCAGCACGATACCGAGCAGATGGCCTGATTGTGGCAACGGCGGCTGGCTCAACCGCGCACAATCTTTCAGCCGGTGGCCCGATTCTTTGCCCTGAAGCACGGATGGTGGTGATCACACCGATTGCGCCCCATACACTGACACAGCGACCACTTGTAGACGACGCCCGCAAGACTTACAGGCTTTCGATCGTAGGCCCGAACATGCCGACCCTACTGGTGGTGGACGGTCAGGAGGACCTGCCGATTTATCCTTCAGACATCGTAGAGATTGTCCAAGGCTCACCTTCCTTACCTGTCGTTCGAGCCAGACAAAGCGACTTTTATCGAAATCTGGCCGAAAAACTTGGCTGGGGATCCTACCTTCCAGGCGACCGTGGTGGCCGTCACTGATCGCTCCAGGCATGC
>Ga0208720_1000140_pt1 | contig 19079 bp, 15 predicted proteins | sample LakMenEpi20Apr10_FD_150716 | JGI IMG/M metagenome (GOLD analysis project Ga0208720, IMG submission 150716) | Freshwater microbial communities from Lake Mendota, WI - 20APR2010 deep hole epilimnion (SPAdes) | ecosystem: Environmental > Aquatic > Freshwater > Lake > Epilimnion/Euphotic zone ...
CATGTGCTAAATCCGATTTTGAGGCGTGGCCTTAATTTCGGACAAATCCGGATAATCGTCAAGCTCGGTATTGCCGTCCCGATTTCTGTTCCAGCGCGATCTTGCTGGCTTGGATTCGTTAATGCCTATGTATCATAGGGATAGGGTGAGATCGTGTGGGCTTGATCTTCGATCTGAAACGAGCGAGGCGTTTAGCCTGTCTTACCCAAGCCTTTTAATATGCTTGGAATCCCCAGTTTTTAGAATTCGCCTTGGCCACCAGTTTGCTTCTTTTAGGAAGGCAAGTTATATTGATAGGAGAAGAACGTATTTTTGGTGCCCTTCACTCGATAGGGAGCGATCACGGCCATGAGCACCGGTGGAAAAGTGTTGGTGGTGCTTGTCACCCTGCTGACGATCGTATGGTTTGGGCTGATGTCCATGGTGGCACGCCTGAATTCTAATTACGGCAATGCTGTGATCGCTGGCGAAAAATCTCTGGAAGATCTACGTACCAAGGTCAAAGACTCTACAGAAGAGCTCCGCAAGGCCGAAAACGACGTGGAAAACACCCACATCGTCACCGATAATGACCGAACAATCTTAAGACTTGAATATAACGATCAAGTCAAGGCGCTTGCGGAAACTCAGGAAAGCCTGCTTCGACTGGAAGGCTTGCTGGATACACTTGAAATCGCCCGTACGGAAACTGAAAACAATATCGCCGTTCGGAAAAAAGAAGTCGCTTTGGATCAGACAAAGTTGGCTGCGACCATTGCCGAAGTCGAGAAAGAGAAAAAGAATAACTCCGATTTGCTCGCCCAACTCACTGAGCTTCGTCTGAAGTTCCAGCAAATTAGCGTTGCGAATCGTGCGTTGGCGAGTGATGTCGCAAAATCGAAGATCATTCAGGATGTTTCTCCTGGTAGTCCACTTGTGACTGGCCGTTGATTTTTGTTCGCGAATCAATCAATCCAACTTACCCGGGCTTGTTCCCGGGTTATTTTTTTGGCTATTTTAGTTCTAAGCCAGCTTTGGCACAGGTCAGCTGAGGTCTTGAACAAAATCGACTTTGCAGGTGATGGATCATGCACGACACGGAAAACCAATCAATTTGGGCTGGGATTGTCGCGAATCCGGCTGCTGGTCGTGGTCGTGGCCTGGAAAAGGTTAAGAAACTGGAATCGGCGTTGGTTTCCAGAGGTGTAGAGGTTGAAATCGCCTTGACTCAGGATGCTCGTTGTCAGGTTATAAAACAAGCTGTGAGCTTAAGTTATGATCGCAAGCTGATTGTTGCTATTGGCGGAGATGGGACCGTCAATGCCGTCATCAATGAGTCTCCAGAGATCCCGTTTTGCAATATGGCTTCAGGCACGGAAAATCTTTTCGCCAGAGCGTATCGCACTCCAACCGACCCTGAATTGCTGGCGGATTGGATTATCAAAGCCAGAACAAAGCGAATGGATGTGGGTGAGTATTATGAGTCAGGGGCTGATCCGGCGACCAAAAAAAGATTTGCGCTCATGCTTGGTTTTGGGTTCGATGCCGCAGTGGTCAACCGTCATCACACCCAACGCCTTGCCCATACAGGCTCTGCTCGACCCACTTCACGACTGGCTTATGTCGGCCCGCTTGCTCATGAGGCCTGGTATTATAAATTTCCACCCGTTCGCCTGACTTGGACGGACGAAAATGGAAACCTGAATGAGCAAGTGGGTTCCACCACGATTCTTTTTAATATGAATTGCTATGCGATTGGTTTGAAATTTGTCCCGGAAGCCTCTGCATTCGATGGGTTTTTGGACACTGTCAGTTTTTCTCGGAAAGGCTCGATTCAAGCCGGTATTTACATGGCCACAGTCGCGTCCGGCCTGCACCCAAGGCTCAGAACTGTAGCGATGGGCAAGATGCATGAGGTCACGGTCGAGGCTTTGGATGCCCCAGTACCGGTGCAAATGGATGGCGATCCGGCTGGCTGGATTCATCCAGGCAAACCTTGGATTGTGAAGTGCATTCCAGAGGCTTGTCCCGTACTGGTTCAGCCAGAATGATGATATTTGGGGCTGCCGTTCATGGTCGAATCATTCGTCGTCAGGTTGATATTCCGGGCCATCATAAAAATCGAGGTTGCTGAAATATTCCTCCGCTTCCTTTTGAATGACAATCGATTCAGGCTCCGAAATATGTCTTAGACCCAGAACGTTAGGCCCCATTCGCGGATTTGATCTGAGTGTGGCTTCATTCTGGATCAGAAAATTCCAGTAAAGCGTATTAAAAGGGCAGGCATCAGGCCCGGTTCGCTGCTTTGGATTGTATTTGCATCCACCACAGAAGTCTGACATTTTATGGATGTAAGCCCCTGAGGCAATATATGGTTTTGTAGCAATTTTACCACCATCGGCATTCAGCCCCATTCCAATGACATTTGTCAAAACAACCCAGTCATGACTGTCCACATACATGGTTAAGAACCAGTTCGCAACAGCCTCGGGATTAATACCGGCAAGCATCGCATAATTGCATAAGACCATCAGTCTTTCGATATGGTGGTTGTATCCTGTATCAATCAAACGTGATATGATTGTTTTTAAACACGCCATATCCGTGTGTCCATCCCACCAGAACTGAGGTAATGGCCGACTATGATTCCATTTATTTGCAGTTCTTAATGAAGTTGAGGTCCGGCAATACTGCCAATGCATATATTCACGCCAGCCAATCACCTGACGAATAAAACCTTCAACGGAATTGATCGGTGCCAAACCTGATCGATATCGAGATTCTGCAGCTCTACACATTTCAAGTGCATCAATCAGACCAAGATTCATCACGGGCGACATCATCGAATGCCAGAGAGTTCCGCTTGCTTGACTCATTGCATCTTCATAAGGACCAAATTCATTGAGCCGATGATCCAGGAAATTTCCGAATGCAAGTTCAGACTGTTGTCTTGTGACTGGCAGATAGAAATCATTCGTTGTACCAACATGGTCCGGATATTTGGAGTTGACTTCTTTTAATACATTCGATGTCATTTCATCAGGTTCAAATTTCGGATAATCTGGAGATACGTGCTTCTTTGGAAGCGGTTTTCGATTGTCAGCATCAAAATTCCACTGGTCACCGACTGGTGATTTTTTGTCATCCTTCATTAATAATTGGAAATGCCGGCGCATAATTCTATAAAAATTCTCCATCACCACATTCTTTGTAGTGGGTTTGGCATTTTCTGTTTGTGGCCAATAAAACTGACCGTTTGAAATGATTTCAAATGCAGCATCTTTGAATGAGGATTTTAAATCTTCTTGTAATGCGGAAGTGGAATTCTCAGCAGCACGCATCGTGACGCATTGCTTCCATGAATGCGTTTCCCGGTGCTTACGTAAACCTTGCCGAAATGATTCTGCGGAAATACAATCCACTTGCCAGCCTTTGGATCGTAGTTCTTCGACGAAATGCCGGCCTGCTGATATGATGAATGCGAGCCGTTTTTTGTGATATGGCAATGCTGAAAAATGACGGAACGACTCAATAATGACCACCCGAACCTGATCGTGGTCGCCATCGGCCAGCCTGACAGCTTCCAGAAGGGTTGGATGTCTCTCCGGATGCATCAACTGATCGTTCAAAATCCAAGCTGACACAAGGTTTGCGTTCGTGGTAGTTGGCTTCATATTCATTCTTCGGTGAATCGGACTTCCAAAAAAACACGGGTTCGAACCTGTTCAAGGCACGAACCCGATGCAAGTATAAATGCTTTATAGGTGGCTGATACAATAAATCAACCTTCAATCGTTTATTCGGTCACGAAAGTCCAACTCGTTTCGCGCTCAGCCTGTACCGGTTTCGGTGCCATGACGTGCGGTTTGGGCACAACCTGAGCAATATCAGGACGTTGGTAAACCATCGGTGCTGGAGCAGGTCGTGATATGATTGGCAGTTGTTCTGGCTGCTTCACAGACTCTGGTTTGTGAGAAGTTTTGGCCACTGGCACCGACTCTTCATCAGGCTCGGTTTTTACGACCAGCGGAGGATCATCAGGCGTCGCAATTTCCTCACGCTCTGGCACTTGTAGTCCGACAAGTTCGAGACAGAGAGAGGCGTAATCTTCAGCGCCTCGACTGGTCGGGCTGTAGTCGAAAATCGACTGCCCAAAGCTGGGCGCTTCTGCCAGGCGAATGTTGCGCCTGATCTTTGATTTAAAGACTTTGGCGTCCGCCCATGGAGCGGTGTTGTTGCGGCGTTTGTCGAAGAAGGTGTCGAGATCTTCCACCACTTCGGTACCGAGACGTGTGCCGGATTCGTACATGCAGACCACGACTCCAGCCACTTTCAATTCGCGATTGACACGCTTTGAAACCAGGTGGATTGTCTCCAGCAGCTTTGACAAACCATGAAGGGCAAGAAAGTGAGCTTGCAGAGGGATCAGGACTTCGCCGGCTCCGCAGAGTGCATTAAGCGTTAGAACGCTCAGGCTTGGCGGGCAGTCCATCAAGACATAGTCGTAATTTTTAATCTCAGGGGCCATGAGATCGCGGAGAATCATCTCGCGACCGACCATCGAAATGAGTTCCACTTCGGCAGCGGCCAGATCAATGTGGCTACCGCAAACGTCGAGGTTTGGAGCGACTGTTTTTTTGATCTTTTCGAGCGGCAGATTATCCGTCAGGCTCTCGTACATGGACGGCCCGGACCGGCCCGGCATAAGCCCAAGGTGAAGCGTGGCATGGGCTTGTGGATCGAGGTCGATCACAAGTGTTCGCTTACCCTGACGGGCCAATGCAGCAGCAACATTCACAGTGGAAGTCGTTTTACCGACACCACCTTTTTGGTTCAGAACAGCGATGCGTCGCATGGTCGCAAGGGCCTCCGTGCCCGATAGGCTTCGATCTTCCAAAAAAGCACGATGCGCAAGCCGATCAAGGCTAACGATCTACCTTTAACAGTTGTATCGGTTCTGGAGGTCGTATCAGTTGAGTCCGATTTTGGAAAGCGCCATTCAGGATCAAATCATCGACCCCAAAGCGGCACGAATCGCCGGTTTCAAGCGAGATTCACTGTCGGGAGCAACCCAGCACCAGTCGCCCAGATTGGTGTCGTTTTCTTGCACAGCTTTGTCGGTAGGAACATATCCTGTGGCCGATTCGCCATAACCCGCGACACAGATAAAATCCTCTGGACGAATGGACTGTGCGTAAAGCTGGAATTCCACATAACTTTCGCCAGGCATCAGAAGCAGGGCTGCGAAGCCGAAGTCAAGGCAGGGGACATCGACGATATGATTCGGATTTTCTTCTCGCCTCAGCCACGAAAGCCCCATGGCCGCGAGGCATTTATGGAACGGGTTGGGATCATCTTTCAGTTTGTCCGTCAATTCCTCACGGCTGAATCCAACAGATGTACGAGGCTCAATCCTCACTTTCACATCGCGCAGCACCGACGTTTTCAGGGGCACTCGTTTTGTGGTCTCAAAGGCCTCTTTCATGGCTGATTCGAGACGATTGGCCAATGTCTGACGATTTGCACGGGAACCGTCATTGTATTTTCCGGCAGTGACATTTCCTGAACAGCCTGAGACGTAAACCTGAAGGCAATCAGGGGTCGCTTTCTGGCGTGCTTCGCGAGCCATACCAGGGAAATCCCACGAGACTTCGCCTTGGCCGTAATAGCTCATGGGGTGGACGGAATAAAATGAAAAGGCGGCCACGGGCTTTTCTTGATTCCAGAATGTCAGGGTTTTCAGATATGGATCGATCGTTCCTTCTGGCTGACTTCTGGCATATTCATCACGAGTGGCCGATGTCCGGCTGAAACTCGGCTTGCCATCCGGTAAAATAAATCGCCGATTTGATGCAACGCTTTTGACCTGCGCCTGACCTGTACCGATGTGGGTCAGATTCTGAAATTGCATTTCGGATTGTTTGATGGCAGAGGCCACTTTTTCAATCGTTTTCTGGAAAAAATCAGGCATGCAGATCGAGCCAATACCGCCGTTTTTGACCAGCAACTCTTCGGCATAAAGGTCGGCAATGGGCGTATCGTGCTGATGAATGGCCGTCAGAATGACATGTTCCCTGGTCGTATTGGCAGCCTTTGCCAAGGCATCGCGAAATTGGTCGTAGGCTTCGTTACGAATCTCGCACCAGTCGATGGAAGCTATGACAACCGGCTTTTTCAGATCGCCGTTTTTAATCACTACGCCCCGGCATTCCAGCGGATCTACTACGACTTTTGCATTTGAAATACCACCGCCCATGCATGGGTGGCCGATTGGGCAAGTGACATCCACCTTGAATGTCGATATTTGCCAGGGGATTAAATCTTTAGGGCTTGCAAGAGATTTCGATAAATGGCTGATCGAAAGGCCTGATGCCAGAAATTGGAAGAGGCGTCTGGTCATCATGGTTTTAGCTCCAGTATTTTAGGATTAGATCAGAGTTGGAATCTGCGAGATTTATCTATTTCAAAGGAAAAACGATGGGATGTCAAACATTATTCTCCCAGAATCGATTATTTGGCGTACTTTGAAAGTCCTTCCATCCGTTCATTCAGCGATTTTGGCCCACGTTGAAGAATTTCGAACCTGGTCAGATCCTGAGATAAAGTGTCGTGTTTCAATTGATCAAGTTCAGCACTCACACGCTCTTCCCAATGGTCGATCAATCCACTTGCAGAATCTTTTGACCATTCCACCACTTCATGAGTCCCATATCTGACACAGGCTTCAGGCTTTTCGTCCTGCCAGAATTCATAGCGCAGGGCCACGGGAATCATTGTGATACGACGCGATTTGCGGAGGATCAACCTCAATCCATCCTGAAAGTCGAGCGGTCGGGTGTCGTTGCATAAAATTCGACCCTGAGGCATGATCCAGACATACGAATTGGGCCGATTTAATAATTCTGAAGTGTATTCGATGGAAGCTTTGACGGATGGCCCGTGCGTTTTTTCGATCGAGAAAATCCCCACCCTTTTAAAGAAGTTGTATTTCACCAGATTCGTATGTTCAGTCATGCCATAACCATCCACTTTGAGGTGATCGTTCAGCCATAATCCGAACATGAAATCCCACCAGTTTGAGTGGTTTGCAACGGCCAGAACACCTGTTTCAGGGTTCTCCTGATAAGCCTTCCTTAAATTCTCAATGCCCTGGCCCAGACAGGAATGAAAGCTGGTGCGCACTTTATAATGAATCATTTTACGCACCCAGTGGCGCTGCCAACCGGTTTTATCAGCTTTAATCAGTTTGATCGCATTTTCCTGACCGATTTTAGATTTCATTTGTCGATACGGACATCCGCCTCTTTGGAGTGAAGTTTATCAATCTCGAAATTCCGGCCTCTCCAGATCACTCGGCCACGATAATAGTCGAGTACGCTCAGGCAGCAGGCCCACATATAGATCGAACCACCCAGTGGCAGAGAGAATGCATACCATTTCGGAATACCTAAATAAATGACAATTGGGAGCAGACTTTGCGTTTGAAAGGTCATTCCAATCATTCCGATCATGGTCATTGCGATTGTGGCTACGGAAACGGCCGATGTCAGGCTTAATGTGATACCGAGGAGGAATGTGATTAAGGGCAGCCAGGCGAAAATGATCCCAAACACGAGTCCTGTCCAGAACTTATGGGGCATGTAATCCATCCCGGCATAAGCGTTTTTACGAAGTCCGTTGAGAATATCTTTGAGATCTCCGTAGAAATCCGTGCGGGTCAGGGTTGGTGCCCCACGAACGGCTAGAACTCCGCCAGCGGCTTTCACACGCTGAGCCAGGCGAATGTCTTCGATAATTTCTTGCCTGAGAGCTTCCATTCCACCGATTCGATCGTAAATTTCGCGTTTGATCAGCAGAAAAGCTCCGTGGGCCAGTGCTTCAGCTCGTTGGGGATTGTTCACGTGAGGGAGCGGATAAAGCTGCCAGAGCAGGTGGATCATAGCCAGAGAGGTCGCTTTTTGGGCGACACTTTTGGCGTCCACACCTGCTGTTAAACTGACCAGATCAGCGTTGGTTCGACATGCTTCCGAATAGGCTACAGCCAAGGCGTTTGGAGAAAGCTTCATGTCCGAATCGACCATCCAGAGCCACTCGATGGATGGATCAACGGCCTCCACTCCCTGGTGAACAGCCCAGGTTTTACCGGCCCATCCGGGTGGACGACTGGCGCCCGTCAAGATGGTGAGCCGATTGGCCGAGAGTTCACGATCATGAATTTCCTTGAGAACTGTGGCGGTCTGGTCGGTCGATTGATCGTCTACCACGATCAGTTGGAGCTTGTCGGCGGGCCAATTCTGGGTAAGTATGCCCTCAATGGTTTCGGCCACTCCAGCTTGTTCGTTATGAGCCGGAACAATCGCAACCACTTTGGGCAGAACTGTTTCAGCTAACTCCATGGTGTCGTTTTTTGTGAGCCGTGGAGATTGTTTGGCGAGCAGGATCGAACGCACTGCGAGCCTGGCCCAGAGCAGAGCGACAAAAGTGGCTGTGAGTACGATTGCAAGCATGGTTGAGTGGTCGCCTGTTTGGTTGGGCGGCTTGGGAGTGGTGGGTGAGCCGATCAACGAATCATCATTCCAGCTCTCTAGTTTAGTCAAATTCTGGAGGATGTCACGATCGGATCAGAAAGTGTTTTGGCTGGTCAATCAATTTTAGAGAATGCTCGTTCGGTTTGCAGGTTTTCCGGATCTGTGGTTTAATGAGCACATGCGGATTGGGCGAAAGATATTTCGAATTCGAACAGATCCTAACGGCATTCAGTATGATGCATTCGGATTGTTCGACTTCAAAAAAATGAGATGGAACGTCGCAAATGCAATCGGTTCTGAGCTTGATTCTTGGTGGTGGACGTGGAACAAGACTTTATCCATTGACCAAAAGTCGGTCTAAACCCGCTGTGCCGATTGCCGGTAAATACCGTTTGATTGACATACCGATCTCGAACTGCATTCATTCTGATCTCACGCAAATCTATGTGATCACACAGTTTAATTCAGTCAGCCTGCACCGGCACATCGCAAACACGTACAAATTCGACCCGTTTTCAGGTGGGTTCGTTGAGATTCTGGCTGCTCAGCAAACCATGCAGCACGAGGGCTGGTACCAAGGGACCGCCGATGCTGTGAGGCGAAACATTGAGTCGATTTCTTCCAAGAAGTATGACTTGGTGCTGATCCTTTCTGGCGACCAGCTCTATCGGATGAACTTTCAGGAGATGATCCGCACGCACGTGACCTCAAAAGCAGATGTGACCATCGCTGCTTTGCCTGTGGATGAAAATTCCGCACAAAGTCTGGGCGTGATGCACATCGACAGCGGTGGCCAGGTGACGAGTTTTGAGGAGAAGCCGAAGACCCCTGAAGCACTCACCAAAATGCGCGTGGCTCCGGAGTGGATCGACCTTCAGGGGATCCGCTCCAACGGGCGTAACTTCCTGGCCAGTATGGGGATCTATCTTTTTAACAGAAAAACGCTTGTCGATCTTCTGACCAGTGATAACGCCACCGATTTTGGCCGGGAAATCTTCCCAACGGCGATCAAAACCCGCAAGGTTCAGGCCCACCTTTTCGACGGATATTGGGAAGATATTGGAACGATTGGGGCGTTCCACCAGGCCAACATCGACTTGACCAAGCCAGAACCACCGTTCGAATTTGTGATAGACGGCAATCCTGTTTTCACCCGACCCCGATACTTGCCATGCTCAAGGCTTGAAAAGGTTCAGATTACAGATAGTCTAATCTCAGATGGTTGCGTGATCGGGAAGGGCTGCGTGATTGAAAACTCGATCATCGGAGTGCGGGCCATTATTGGTGATAACGTCACAATCCGTAACAGTTATGTGATGGGTACCGATGAATATGAAATCAGCTCTGAAGCGGCGGCTGCGATGGCTTCTGGTATCCCGCTTAAGGGGATTGGTTCAGGCTCACTCATCGAAAATGCCATTATTGACAAGAACGCCCGGATTGGCCGCGAAGTGAAAATTGTCAACAAAGCAGGACTCGTGGAAACCACCGTCGATTCCCCAACGCACACCATCAGCGACAAAATCGTGGTGATTCCTCGTGGGGCTACGCTCAGGGACGGTACCGAAATCTGAGCGGATTGAGCGATGGTTTCTCTCGATCAAAATGAATCGTTTTTCTCAAAATACATCAAGGGGAGTCTGGCATGGTGACTTGTCAATCCGGGTTCAAATCCTGTTTCAGGATCGTTTTTGCTCTGATTGCTCTGGGCTTGTTCCAGTCGGCAGGGGCTCAGACTTCCTCCAAACCAGTTCAGGTTCCTGATGTTGAGACGACGGAATTCTCGCTTGCCAATGGTCTTAAGGTGATTCTTAGGCAAGATCAGTCGGTTCCGCGTGTGAACGTGATTGTGGCGTTTCATGTGGGAAGTAAGAATGAAAGTGCTGGCCGTACAGGGTTTGCGCACTTCTTTGAGCATATGATGTTTCGCGGGACGAAGCATGTTCCTAATTATGACAAGCCACTTCAAGAAGCTGGAGCGACCTCCAACGCGTTTACTTCTGAGGATATGACGGTCTATTTCGAGACCGTTCCATCGAACTTTCTGGAACGCGCCTTATATCTGGAAGCGGATCGACTGGCGTGGTTGCCGACGGCTCTGGATCAATCGAAATTTGACACGGAGCGTGAAGTCGTCAAGAACGAGCGACGTCAGTCGTATGAGAATGTGCCTTACGGACTTGCAGAAGAAACGATTCTGGCGAATCTCTATCCACCTGGTCACCCTTATCGATGGTCCGTGATTGGTTCGATGGGCGACCTTTCGAAGTCGACACTGGCGGACTTGAAGCAGTTTTTTGGCGAATTTTATCATCCTTCCAATGCGACACTTTGTCTGGTGGGCGATTTTGATATTAAACAGGCAGAAGCACTGATTCGCAAATACTTTACACCGATTAAGTCAGGCCCAAAGCCTCAGAAATTGGTTCCACCCGATGTGAAGCCGTTAGCCAAGAAAGTGGTCCTGTTGGATCAGGTGGCCCAGCCGCGACTTTATTGGGTCTGGCCAGCTGTGAACGAAAATGCTTCGGATGCTCCTGCCCTGGAGCTGCTTGGACAGATCCTTTCATCGGGTGAAGCATCACGGCTTCACGAGCGATTGGTCGTGAAAGATCAGTCGGCAACGTCGGTCAGTCTCGGCCTCAATGGGTCGGAAGTCGATGGTTTCATGCAACTTACCGCAACTGTTGCGCCAGGCCATACAATCGACGAACTGGAGGTGGCGATCACGGATGAGCTCTCGAAAATCCGCAAAGATGCCCCCAGCCAGCGAGAAATAGAGAGGATGAAAGCCCAGTACGAACTCTCGGCCTTTCAACCTTTGGAAGATCCACAAAGCCTCGGGTTTGCATTGGCCATGGGCTCAGCCCAGTACGACAACTCAAAGCATTTTCGGACGGAAATTCAGCGAGTCTTAGCGGTTACGGCTGATCAGGTTCATGCTGTGGCCCAGAAATACTTGATCGATCAGAAACTTGTTCTCGTGGTTGAGCCTGCGAAAAAGGGCGAAGAAAAGACTCCGGCAGTCACCGGCGTTGGCCCCATTGGCAGTCGAGAAAGTGGCTCGATCCAAGTGCGTGAGCCTTCCAAAAGCGATGTGGATTGGTCAATAATGCCAGGGCCGACCGATCGCCAGAACTTTGATCCACCTTCATTTGAAAAGCGTAAGTTGAGTAATGGCCTTGAGCTCTGGCATTCCAAGCGAGATACTCCGCTGGTCCACCTCGAAATTCTGATCAAGGGCGGGACCCTTGACGACCCATTGGGGCAAGAGGGATTGGCCCAGCTTTCAGGGCGGCTTTTGGATAAGGGAACGAAGCAAAAAACGAATCGCGAACTGACCGAAGCCTTTGAACTGCTGGGAACAACTCCGGAAGTTGCGATTGGACCGGATCAATCGTCGGTTTCGATGACGCTTTTGCCACGCAGTACCAAGCCTGCATTGAAGCTGGTTTCTGAGATTTTCAGAGAGCCACGACTCGAGTCGGAAGAGTTTGATCGTCAGAAACGACTCATGATGGCATCGCTTCAGCGCGGCCCTGACTCCCCCGGCTACCTTGCCGGGAGGGCTTATAACAAACTTCTTTTTGGAGATAAATCCCGATTTGGTCACCCAGCTGACGGAACCGTGGCCGCTCTGAATCAGATCAAGTTGGCCGATACGGCTGCCTTTTTGCGACAATTAACGGACCCAGCCAAGGGCCAGATTTTTATCGTTGGAAGTATGACCACCGATGAGGCTGTTGAGACAGTGGAAACAGCACTTGGGGACTGGAAAACTCTTGATATTAAAGGAGTTGACCACCCTAAACGGCCTACAGAGAATCGCTCAGGTCAGGCCGGAGTGGTCTATTTGGTGGACAAACCCGGGGCTGTCCAAAGCGTGATTCGTGTGGGCAGGCGGTGGAAGTCAAGGATGGATGCTGCAACATACTTGCCAGGTCAGATGGGGAACTACACTCTGGGTGGCGATTTCTTGAGCCGACTGAATCAAAACCTTCGTGAGCGCAATGGTTACAGCTATGGGGCTGGCTCAAGTTTCGGCTATATTCCAGGTGGTGACCGTTGGTCGGTAGGCACCTCGGTTCGGGCAGATGTGACGGGTGCCGCATTAAAAGAGGTCTTTGTCGAGCTAGACGGATTGGCCAAAAATGGTGTGAAACCGTTGACTGAGCAGGATCTGGAGCTGGCGAGAGATGCGTTGATCCAGAACTTTCCAGAAAGTTTTGCTACGCCCGGGAGCGTCTTGTCAGCCATGCAAGAGCTTGCCGAGTATGGCCTTGGTCGTGATGAATGGACCACTTATCTGAACAGGGTTGCGAAGGTTTCGGACGATTCCGTGAAGCAGGTACTTTCGGAAATAGTCGATCGGAATCAACAGTTGATTGTCATTGCAGGCGATCGTAAGTCTTTGGAACCACAGCTTCAGGCGGCTGGTTTCACGAAGATCGTAGTTGTGCCACTGAAGGAACTTACCGACGTCGTCAAGCCTGCTGAACTGGAGCCTGGTGCGTCGAAATAAGCCCGAGTGAATCGGGGCCGAATTCCAACTTTTAGCGAAAGGTTCTCCTGAGATGTTGCCAGCACCTGTTTCGCCCGCTTGGGCAGAGACCGCTTTTCAAGTGGTCAATACACTGGTTTTGCCAGGCTGGATGATCTTGTTTTTCGCTCCGAGGTGGAAGTTTGGTGCGTGGCTTGTCTCAGGCGTGATCATACCGGGCGTTTTGGCCGTTGCTTATCTGGGGCTGGTGGTTGCATCCATGGGAATGCCCGGTGCAGCTGGGCCAGAGGCATTTTTGACGTTGGCTGGGGTGATGACTTTGTTCGACAACCCAGTCGGAGTTGTGGCTGGTTGGACACATTACCTGGTTTTTGACATGGCGATTGGTGCATGGGAGGTGCGTGATTCATCCAAAAACGGGATCCCGCACAAGTGGGTTGCACCCTGCCTGTTCTTCACTCTGATGCTCGGGCCAGTCGGATTTTTGATGTATCTATCGCTCCGGACTTGGCGAACAAAAAAGATTGGTCTTGAGGTTTGAGCCGTTTTTTCTGTTTTTGAGACCACGAAATTTCCGATAGGAGGGACATGAACATATCTTGATGGTGATGGAATATCACAATCGGGATATGGTTTTCGTCATGGATGCGACGGAAATCGAGCAGATTTTAATGGATTCAGGGGTCGGTTTCATGAATCGTCGCGACCTGATGCGCACCGGCCTTGCTTCTGGTATCTTGGCAGGATATTCTCGCTCTCATTACGGAGCGGATGTTCCTGGTGGAGCTTGGTCGCCGACTCCAACGGAATTGCCGCCGATTTCTTCCCTCCAGGAACCTCCGACAAGTTTAAATGAGGCCATCGCCAAGAAACTGGTGCAGGCGGAATGGCTGATCACCGAGCCATTTAGGGCTAAATTATCTTTGAAAAATTTAGCGGCCCGTCGCATGTCGATTCACATCGAGCCAGGCACTTTATTGGTCCATGAAAAACAGGCATGGCTGGTGGGCGGCCCGACTAAATATGTCGGCCAGTTTGGTGGACAGTTCCAAGTTCAGGACTTTGGGACAGAGCTTCAGCCGTCTTCGATTCCTGTCTCATCAAACCGGTCAGCTTCAATGGTTTTACCGATCATCTCATTGACTTCTACAAGCACCGAGAAGTTCACTCAAATCAAAGATGCCCATGTCGCGTCTGCCACGGACTGGACTAAGGATGCAAAAGTCATAACAGGCTTAAAGTCTTTGTCTGCAATTGGTTCGTCGATGTCGGTTGCTCAAGGTATTGCTTGGAGGATGGCTAAACAACTCGGATGGGATCAACTGTCGAAGGTTGTGGTGGAAGGTAACTCGTTAAATAATTTTGAACGACAGTCGATCGACCGTTTTCTTGGATTAGTGGATGGGTTAGGACAAGATCAAACCGTGGAATCGGTTCGAAACGAATTACTGAAAGATCAGCTGACGGTGCTTGTCACAGGTTTTGGCCCGAAGCGAGCCATGGGTGTGAAATATTTGACGGAGAATATTTCCGAATCAAATTTCATGGGGATGCCTGTCGAGCGGGCTGAGACTTCACCATCCGCTACACCAAAATTGGCTGGCTTGAGGCTTGAACTTCATATTGTGGATCAACTTAAGCCAGGTGCCTTTATCCTTGAGTCATCACTTGCAAGTCGTAGTGGGACCGGCGGAATCTGGATGAAATTCGCCAAGTCGCGTTCACTGCTTCGGTTCGACACGGAGATTCCGATGCTCATGGAATCGTTAGAAAATCAATTGGCTCCGTCAGTCGTGGCTCTTAGAAGAGCAAGTTCAGGGCCGATGACCAACCGATTTCGTCTAGAAAACCTTTCTCCACTGACACTTTCGAGTGTGGAATTGATGACGAATCTGAATGCGTCTGACCCGGCACTTTTGGAACTGACAGGATTGGGCGTGACGGCACGTGGTCGGTCGATCGTCAAAATTCCGTCCAACTCAGCCAAAGCAGTTCGGCTCAGATTTGGAGCGATTTAAGTGTCAGGTGGAAAGTAATTTTCAGAATTTGTGGTGATTGGATCTTCTGCCCCCGGTCGGGGATCCATCAGCCCGCTTCCGAAGAGATGGTTTTGTCGCACAACTTTTCCGAGCCTTTTAGATATGGTCGCAAAACCCTGTTTGTCAATAGTTTAAGTGCTGCAGGCTGGGTTTGTAGCAGCACGGGTTGAATTCTTCCATAAGCGATCGGCCAAAACTTTCCGCCACTCTTCCTGCTCCCGTTGGTTCTTTAGCAATGGCGCAGGAACGACTCAAACAAGCAGGATAAAGCATTGATATAACTGTGGTTACGCCAATCCAGACTATTGGTCCTTAGGTTGGACCTAGTTCTAATAAAGACTCCCGTTCCCAAGGAAATTACAGTAAAATATTACGGGTTAAAGCGACACAACTCAGGCTTTCAATCTCACAAGGGTTTGAACACAATGGTTCCGCAAAGATTTCAGCTTGGCTTCTGGCTGCAACTGGTGTTTAGTGTAGGGATTGCATCGTTTTCACAGCCAGTTGGGTTGATTGCGCACGATGCGCCACATAAGCATCCGGAAGCAGAGGCACACAAGCCTACGCCTTTGCCTGATCGGATCAACCTCTGCGTGACACAGACACCAGCCAAAAGTGTAGCAGTGACTTGGCGGACGGATCTTTCGGTGAATCAAGGACTTGTAGAAGTTGCGCCGGCTCAGTCTGGCCCGATATTCATTCGAACGCCGAGGCAGTTGAAGGCGGTGAAGGAAGATCTGAAGTCGGATCTTTCGGAGGCTCGATATCATAGCTTAGTGCTGGATCAACTCGAGGCTGAAACCGTTTATGCTTATCGGGTTGGTGATGGGTTGAACTGGTCGGAATGGTTTCACTTCCGGACCGCTCCAGCAATCCCTAAGCCCTTTCAGTTTATATACTTTGGCGACGCACAGAACGATGTGAAAAGTCTTTGGTCAAGAGTGATCCGCTCGGCATTTCAGGATGCCCCCAAAGCCGCTTTGCTGATTCATGCTGGCGATTTGATCAACTCACCGAACAAGGACGGTGAATGGGGCGAATGGTTTGGTGCAGCGGGTTTTATCAACGGAATGATGCCGATTCTGGCCACGCCGGGTAATCATGAATACTCCAGGTCAGATAAGGGGCCAGTTCTTTCGAAGCACTGGAAGCCACAATTCAACCTGCCAACCAATGGCCCAGCCGGTCTTGAAGAAACATGTTATTTTATTGACTATGCAGGGGTTCGATTCGTCTCTTTGAATTCCAATGAGCGTCAGGAAGAGCAGGGCAAGTGGTTGGATTCCACGCTTTCGAACAATCCGAACCGCTGGACGATCCTGACCTTTCACCATCCGATCTATTCAGCAGCCAAGGGGCGTGATAACAAGCAGTTACGTGTTATGTGGCAGCCGATACTCGACAAGCATAAAGTGGATCTTGTCCTGACAGGCCACGACCATACATATGCACGAAGCGGGTTGCTGATGTTTGATAATGCCGGTACGGGAGCGACAGTTCGTGATCCAAAGTCGGGAACTGTTTACGTGGTTTCGGTGAGCGGGCCAAAGATGTATAGGGTGGAGCGCGAAGACTGGATGAAACGAGCCGCTGAAAACACGCAGCTTTATCAGATCATTGAGGTGGATGGCGATCATATCCGTTATGAGTCGAGAACGGCGATCGGGACACTCTACGATGCCTTTGAATTGGTGAAGCAAGCGGGTGGGAAGCCGAATGTTTTGATTGAGAAAGTGCCTATGACGCCTGAGCGATTAGGCGAGGAAGTTCGGACAGGTCGTTCGCAGTCGATGGAACGTCATTCAGGATTTACTCGATAATATTGATGAACGAAAAAACTGGTTCCAAGATCTGGGTTGGGATTGACGAGGCAGGATATGGGCCAAATATTGGTCCCCTGGTGATGACTGCTGTTGTGGCTCAGGGCAGCGAAAATCAGCCTGATTTATGGAATGATATTGAAGGCGTTTTTCGCGCCCATGACACCAGTGGGCGACTGCTTTGCATAGATGACAGTAAGTTGGTTCTGGCCAGGCGAGATGGAATGGATCTTTTGGAGCGTGCGTTCCGATCGATGGCGATGACGATCATGGATGGAGTTCCGAACCCTTTTGATCGGGAAAGATGGCTAAGCGCGATTGGCCCTGACGTTTTTGGGGGAGCTGAAATTCCGTATTGGGTGGATGATTTGAATGACTATAACCTCTATAATCGTAATGGTTTATCGCTAAAGCTGGTTTGTCAGGAATGGCGGATTTTGACCGCTCAGGTGAAGGTGGTTGGTCCTCATCGATTTAATCAGCTTTTGGATGAACGCGGGAACAAGGCATCAGCGCATTCAGCGATCTTTATTGAGATTCTAAAATGGCTTCAAACCGTGGTAGAGCCTGGCGAAGAGATTTGTCTGATATCGGATAAGCATGGTGGGCGGCATTTTTATTCACCAGTGCTGTTGGAGGCATTCCCAGGGAGCTGGATCCAAAGGGTTCAGGAAGGGCCTACTCTGAGCCATTATAAAGTGACTCATAATGAGAACTTATACGACTTGAAATTTCAGCCGAGGGCAGATTCTCAGAGTAGTCTCGTGGCTTTGGCGAGTATGGTATCGAAATTTTTAAGGGAAAAATGGATGGACCAGTTCAATGCCTGGTTCGCCCGCCGCTTGCCTGATTTGAAGCCTACGGCGGGCTATCCTGTGGATGCAAAACGGTTTGCCGCTCAGATTGCAGAATACTGCCTCGAACACAACATTTCCACCGACATTTGGTGGCGGCGAAAATAGGCTGGTGAGAATATGGAAGGTCTTGCGGACAAAGGCAGGTGAGGTGGATTCAGGGAAGGATTAACGCTCGCGGTAGACGATGCGGCCCTTGGTCAGGTCATAAGGGGTGATTTCGACAGTCACTCTGTCACCCGGGACAATACGAATGAAATTCTTTCGCATCTTTCCAGCAATATGGGCCAAGACTTTATGGCCATTTTCCAGTTCGACCATAAACTGGGTATTAGGCAAAGATTCCACAATCTTGCCTTCGGTTCTCATAGGCTCTTCTTTCGCCACACGGACCTCCACAAAACCTTCGGATCGTTCGGAATCGGTTGATCGGACACAAGTCCAATCGAACCGTCTGATAGTTAAGCAATATTACTATACGTTAAAAAAGTTAGTCCGGATAGTCCAAGCCGAAGGGTTATGGGGCGAGTTCTTCGAACGACTTGTCGCGAAGGGCTTGAAATTTTCCGGGGTCGGTGTTATATTGAGACCAACGGCTATGTCAGATGATGTCGTATCGACTGAAGATTGGCGGCAATTCCCGCCCCTTACTATCTGGATAGGTATCCATGCCCAATACACCGTCCGCGATTAAGAGTCTCAAGCAGAACCAAAAACGTCGTCTGCAAAACCGGATTACCAAAAAGGTCATCAAGACCTACACCAAACGAACTTTGGTTGCTTTGGCTGCCGGCGAAATGGACAAAGCTCTTGCCGATTACAAGGCTACCGTATCGAAGCTGGATAAAGCCGGCTCACGCCGCGTGTTGCATCCCAACACCGCTGCTCGCCGCAAAGCCAAACTGGCTCGTGCTTTCAATTCCGCCAAGGCCAAATTGGCCTCCTGATCACGGTTGATAAATATTCTCCAATCAGAGATTTGATTGGGTGACGGACACGAATCACGATCCTTTCTGGGATCGTGATTTTTTCGTTTTTACTGCTTATCATCAGGACGAAAATAACTTCCGCTTTTTAGCGAACCCTGACCAGGTTCACTTCGGCTGTTATCTTGCCGGTCTTGGCGCAAGCCCCGGTTAGTTATCTTCCGCGAACCGGGGGTTAGGTTCAAACCAAGAAACCGAAGGCTATCGCCTCTTATCTAGCCGGTCTTGGCGCTAGCCCCGGTTAATTCTCTTCCGCGAACCGGGGGCTAGCGCCCGGCGGCTAGATTCAAACCAAGAAACCGAAGGCTATCGCCTCTTATCTAGCCGGTCTTGGCGCTAGCCCCGGTTAATTCTCTTCCGCGAACCGGGGGC
>Ga0208720_1000141_pt1 | contig 18955 bp, 15 predicted proteins | sample LakMenEpi20Apr10_FD_150716 | JGI IMG/M metagenome (GOLD analysis project Ga0208720, IMG submission 150716) | Freshwater microbial communities from Lake Mendota, WI - 20APR2010 deep hole epilimnion (SPAdes) | ecosystem: Environmental > Aquatic > Freshwater > Lake > Epilimnion/Euphotic zone ...
GGGGTGCCAGCAGCTTTTACCCCCATCTCATAACCGGTGGTGTCGCTTCGCTCAACCACCGGCTACTTGCTTTGATGCCTCCGGCATCATTCTGATACAATGTATCATGTGTGGCCGCGACATTTATAGCAATAGCCCGATTATCAAACATGCAGTTCCGCATTCTGGCGAAGCAGTTGCGGATATCGCTTGCGCACTGGTTCCACCTGAGTGGCAATGAATTCGTCCACCTGCTGCCCTGACCGACCTACGTAATCCGAGGCATTCATGGCAGATTCCAGATCCACATTCGCAAATGTAGCGGTCTGTTTCAATCGATCCAGCAGGTCGATATCCGCCGATTCGCCGGATTTATAGGCTTTAACAGCCTCCATCGACTTCTCGCGAATCACCTCATGCACGTCCTGCCGATCAGCCCCAGCCTTGACAGCCGCCATCATCAGATTTTCCGTCGCCATAAAGGGCAGTTCACGCCTGACGGTTCTGTCAATAATGGCCGTGTTCACCACAATACCCGGCACGACATTGAGATAGATACGTAAAATGGCGTCAGTCGCCAGAAAGGCTTGCGGCAGGATCAAGCGTCGCACGGCACTGTCGTCAAGAGTCCGTTCCAGCCACTGGGTGGCGGCGGTCTGGGCGGCGGCCTGAGGCTGGGCCATTACAAATCGGGCCAGTGAGCACATCCGTTCCGAACGCATCGGATTTTTCTTGTAGGCCATAGCCGATGAGCCAATCTGGCCTGATTCAAACGGCTCGTCCAACTCTCGGTCATGGCTCAGAAGACGCATGTCGGTCCCGAACTTATGGGCGGTCTCGCCAAGCTGGGCCAGGGTGCTGAGAATCTGCGAGTCGATCTTGCGCGTATAAGTCTGGCCTGAAACGGGAATGACTTCACTGAACCCGAAATCGCGTGCCACCCGCTTCTCCAGCTCGACCACCTTGGCGTGGTCGTTATCAAACAGGGCCAGAAAGCTCGCCTGAGTCCCTGTGGTACCCTTGACTCCAAGAAATTTCAGGTCGGCAATCCGCCGCTCCACTTCCTGAAGGTCCATCAGTAAATCCTGACACCACAGCGTAGCCCGCTTGCCAACTGTCACAAGCTGGGCAGGCTGATAGTGCGTGTAGCCCAGGCTTGGCTGATTCTTCCAGGTGTTGGCGAAGGTAGCCATGGCGTCGATCACGCCCACCAGACTGTCTCGAATCTGTGCCAGTGCATCGCGAAGCTGAACCAGATCGCCATTGTCGGTCACATAGCAGCTTGTAGCGCCCAAGTGGATGATGGGACGTGCTTTAGGTGCCACATCACCAAAGGCGTGAACGTGGGCCATCACATCATGGCGGAGCTTCTTTTCATAATCGGCCACTTTAGGGAAGTCGATGTCGTCCAAATGGGCGGCCATTTCGGCCACCTGCTCTTCTGAAATCGGCAGCCCAAGTTCGTGTTCCGCCTTTGCCAGAGCCAGCCAGAGGCGTCTCCACAAGCCATAGCGAGTTTGCGACGACCAGAGGCGGCTCATCTCTTTAGAGGCATATCGGGTCACAAGAACGTTGTCGAAACTTTGGCTGGTCATGAATTTGTGGGATCTTTTGAGTGAATTCAGAGTAGGCTGAAAGGAGTTTGGATGATCACCAGTCGATGCCTCATTATGAAGGATCTGTACGAAAAGTGGAACGATAAATTTTCAAAGGCTCATGCTGGATATCGGGGGTGGTCTTTGCCTACCACACTAACCCGCCGCGCCGGCAAGGGCCGCACGAGTGAATACCCACTCCAGCACAACCACATACAAATCATAGAGTAAAGTAGGGTGGGGTGAAGCCCACCCGCTTCCAGGGCGAATCATGGTGAATCGCCGATCCGCCCGCCTTACCAGATGCGGTACAAAGGCACAATCGTGGCCCTTCAGGCCACAAGCTACTTTTGGAGTCGCACCAGTCCCCAGGCCGATGGCCTGGGCTGTAGAATCACTGGCCTTTGGCCCTAAAACGAGATCACATTGAATGCCGCAACCCCGGAATCCGCCACGAACCATAATTTTACATTTTCAAAATCCGCAAGCAATGCTCAACCCGTTCAAAGCTCGCTCACAAGCCCCGTCACCAGCGTGTCGTCTCCAATCTGAACACGTCGCACGTCGGTGAGCCTTGAGACCATCTCCATCGGACGCAGATCTTGCCCATGGATCGGCGGATAACTCGCCGGCCCTCCGAACAACACCGGAGCGATAAAAACCTGAACTTCGTCAATCGCCCGGTCATCAAAAAACCGGCCCAACAGGCGTGATCCACCTTCCACCAAAACGTTCGTCATGCCTGCTGCACCAAGCTGGTTCAGCACATCATTCGGGCGAATGGTTCCCGATTCATCCGGCTTCAATTCCACAACCTTACAGCCTGATTCTTGAAGCTGTTCCAATCTCGCCCTGTCTGCATTCAGGCTGCAAAACACCCATGTGGGAATCTCGTTGGCCGTTCTCACCAAAATACTTTCCAACGGCAATTCTGCCCTGGGATCAATCACCACTCTGATCGGTATTCGAGGTCCGGGCGGGCGGGCCGTTAGCGATGGGTCGTCTGCCAGTGCGGTGCCAATCCCGACAATAATGGCGTCCACCCGCCCCCTGATCTCATGCACCAAAGCTCGCGATTTCTCGTTGCTGATCCAGCGGCTGTCGCCAGAAGGAAGTGCGATTCGGCCATCGAGCGACATGGCCCATTTTGCGATCACAAACGGCCGTCCGGTTTTCACCCTTTTAAAAAATGGCAGGTTCAAACGCACAGCATCGGCGGCAATTTCGCTCGACTCAGGCCAGATATCCACCAGCACGCCCGCTTCCCTCAACCTTTGAATTCCACCACCATTGACTTGGGGAAACGGATCCGTCGTCGCTACCACCACCCGTCTCAGGCCAGCCTTGAGGATGGAATCGACACAAGGAGGCGTTTTCCCATGATGGCAGCAGGGTTCAAGCGTCACGTGAATCGTGGCACCCATGGTCGACTGAGTACAGTTTTTGATCGCCGCCACCTCAGCGTGATCTTTTCCATAAACTGCGTGGTGACCGATACCGATGGCCTGATTGTCGCGCACAACAACAGCGCCGACCATCGGGTTGGGCTCGACTGATCCTTGCCCCCGAGCGGCTTCAGCCAGTGCCAGACGCATCCATCGACTATCTTGAGAGTTCGCCATGTTTTTATCGTTTTAGCCAGCGTTTTTTTGATCGTCTGAAGCCATGGTTTGATCGACTAAAATCTTCAAAATGCTCAGCAATCGTCGGGCTTCGTCGGGCGGCAGGGGATCAACCACATCTACAAGCCATGGAGGAAGTTGCGCGACGAATGATTCAAGCTGGGCTGGATCCGTTGTCAATGGACCTGCTTGACGCAGCACTTCCAGATATTCGTTGCGTTTGCGTTCCCTTTGCTGCTTCAAAAGCTCGTTTTTGGCGGCCAGTCTCGGTGGAGGATTATTCTTCAAAAATTCAGAGGCGGGAAATGTTCCTTTCGGAGCCGTTTCCAAAGCCTGGGCAAGCTGGTTCACTCTCGAAGACTTCCGAGTGGTGTCCGACCTCTGATTCCGCGACTTGCGTTCAAACGCCACTTTTTCCTGAGCTGTCAACTTCATCCACGAGGCCGTCACCGTGGCCAGATCCATCACGTATTCAGGCCTGTTAAAATTTGTCAATGTAAAGCTTTGCTTGCGAATGGCATCTTTTTGTCTGAGCCACTGATCAGCGCTGCTGACGGCCTTGTTCCACCTCTGCTGACCGCTCAGTCGATCAAAGTTCTTACGCTCCTGATCCGCCAGATTGTCGTACCAGCAGGCCAGCCCGAAAAGCCTTGTAAGTACTTTGTATTGATCCTGTTCAGGCATTGCCTGAACCATATCAGCCATTTTGACAAGAGGTTCTCGCGACGATGCTGGTAGCTCAAGATATCGCCGGTTTTCGGCTTCAAGCTGTTCCCAACCGCTGGAATCTGTCGGAGGCTTACGTTTTTCAGAGACTGCCTGAACAATGTCTGACCTGTTCAAAGGCCGGATCTGATCAAAAACAGTTGCACGCGAGTCGTTCGCCAGCTTATCAAGAAAAAACGGTTCGGACGCCACTCTCATCATGTCGAGAAACGTCAGTTGATCGATCGATTCGATCAAGGCCAGACGTCCTTTTTCAGGCAAATTTCGACCTGAATACCAGCCTGAAAATACGAGGCCAATGCTCATCAAAAAAGCCAGACTTCGGGCAACGATCGACCTCTGCCACTGACTGGTTGCATCGGCCTCAATGATTTTAGCCGCTTGTTCTGTCACCCCGATGCTTGGAGATTCCCTGGGGAGAAGGTCAAGCATGTCCCAGGTAGACTGCAGGGCCACGGCTTCTGTGCGAAGCCCAGGGTCCGTGCGAATCTGCTCCATCACCAGTTGAGTGCGGGCCGGGTCCAAATCCTGATCGAGAAAACCAACAAGATCCTCAGTTGTCACCTGAGTCTTATTCTCTGGTTCTACAATGAGTTGAGTACGATCTTGACCAAGAACGGAGGAAGATTCAGAGACTTTGAGTTCGTCTGAATCTTCTTTGTTCATGGGATCTTTGAGATCTTTTTCAATAAGTTCATATCAAGGTGTTCAGGATCATTCGCGAAGTCGTTGATCAACGACCACCACGTCGGCTTGGTGGGAGGCCTGGGTTCGCGAACGTGCCTCTACGCATCGTTGGGTAATAGCTGCCAGCTCGCTCATGATATCGGTTAAGCCCTTTGCCCATACTGTTTTCAACAATCGGGCCGGTGGATGAAAGCCGTGGGCGAGGGTTGCGGGGAGCATCCGAATCAACGCTCGGAACGCTTGCTCCGGCCAAGCCAAGGCCAGCAAGATCCAGATTCCCAATATTGCTCTGCGGCATGTTCTGACTGGCCACCCGGTCAGACGTATACATGTTCAGCTGATTACCGACAGTCGATTGAGCCGCCATAGCAGCTTGTCGCGGCAGAAACCAGCTGTAATAGCCGGTGAACGGATCCGCAGCGACACCACCTATCCCCCCCGCGCCCATTCCGGGCATGCCCTGAGCGGATACGGTCGACATCAATGTCGAGATTCCAGCACATAAAATTAGACCTGTCAAAACATTGCGTCGCATCATTTCCGCCCTCCTGAAGAATTCTGCAACCGACTTTTTTTGAAGCTCGTCCGCCTCAGTTCAGGCTACCATCCGAACCATTGACCGACCGCTTGCTCATTCCATTATAGGCGAACCGCCTTCAGGGAACAATCGTGATCCAGATATTAAACTCTCTCACAATCAGGAATTGTTGAGAAATTGACACGTTGGTCAATCCGCACATTCCATCGCACAATCGGCTTTATCTATATCTTCTATTCGACCATTACCACAGGAAGGTTTGGTGATTCACAAAGTTTTTTTGTTATATTAGAGGCTTCACAGTTGGACACAAAAGCGCAGAATCCTGAAGCCTTCGTGTTCATCCAAACGCCCGTTTTCAGAATTGCTCACTGGGAGAGTAGCGACCCATCATGGCGACGCCTAAAGACAGCAGCATCCTACAAGCCACCCAAAATCTTGGCCAAAGTCTCTGGCTCGACAACATCAGCCGATCGCTGATCACGAGCGGCAACCTGGCCAAACTCATCACCGACGACGGCCTTCAGGGCATGACCTCCAACCCGTCCATCTTCGACAAAGCCTTCAGCGAAGGCAGCGATTATGACGACGACATTCGCAAACATGCTCGCGCAGGTGCCGGCACTCAAGAGATTTACGACGCCTTGACCGTGGCCGACATTCAGGCCGCTCTCGACCTCTTCAGGCCTGTCTACGATGCCAGCCGGGCACTCGATGGATACGTCAGCCTGGAAGTCTCTCCCCTGCTGGCCCGCGATAGCCACCAGACCCTCAGCGAAGCCCGCCGGCTTTGGAATGCACTCAATCGGCCCAACACGATGATCAAAATCCCCGGCACCGCCGAGGGTCTGCCTGCCATCGAAGAAGCACTTTACGAAGGCATGAATGTCAACGTGACACTGCTTTTCAGCGTGGAAGCCTATGAAAAGGTCGCCCTCGCCCACATTCGTGCCCTCAAGCGTCGTCATGCTGAAGGCAAGTCTCTGGGACACGTCTCCAGCGTGGCCAGCTTCTTCGTCTCGCGGATCGACAGCACCGTCGATGCCTGGCTGGAAAAGAACAAACCCGACCACAAAGAGCTTCAAGGCAAAACGGCCATCGCCAATGCCAAAGACGCTTATCGTGTCTACGAAAGACTTTACAAGTCCAACGAATTCGCCCCTCTGGCCGCCGCCGGTGCCCAGGTTCAGCGCCTTCTATGGGCCTCCACCGGCACCAAAAATCCAGCCTATCCGGACACCCTCTATGTCGATGAGCTGATCGGCCCAGATACAGTAAACACCGTTCCTCCTGCAACTTACGAGGCTTTCCGTGATCACGGAACGGCTGAGCCAAAGCTGCTCGACGGGCTCGACAAAGCCCTCTCCGACCTCAAGGCTGTTGCTGACGCTGGTGTGAAGCTTTCTGAAGTCACCGACGCTCTGCTCGACGATGGGATCAAGCAATTCGTCAAAGCCTTCGAAAAGCTCATGGCCGGACTCGATCACAAACGAGCTGCTTTCGCCGCTGGCGAGTGACGTAATCGACTTGCTGAAATAGGGTTATGCAATAGAATCTGAAAGGACAAGCCGATCAAGGTTCGTCCTTTTTCTCGTTTTCATGCAAATGTGAAGCACACTCCGCATGTTCCTCACAGCCCAGAAAATAACTGCCCATCAACTGCGCCATGGATTCCGGATGCGTGTAATGTGGCTGATGCCCAACCAGCGGGACCAGAAGAGCTTGCGCTTGCGGCAAGCCGGCCTGGAGTTCGTCAAAGTAAGGCCGTGGAACGATCCGGTCCTCGTTGCCCTGAACCAGCAGGACGGGGGTTTGGATGGTCGGAAGAAGGGGCCGCAAGTCGAGCCGGGACATCATTCCCAGCCGATGTGCCAGCGAATGGATCGGCGTTTTGGAATTCTGCTCGAGATAGTGCGTCCACCGTTCGTCAATTTCAGGTGGAAAATGGATTCGGTTGTTGTAGGTCAGAATCTGCTGATGCAGTGGAAGTCGGCCTATTTCACCGGGAACCAGTCGGCCAAGCTTTAGGCCGATCTTCTCGGCTGGTGAGAACTTGCGGCGGGCAAAGCCGCCTTGGACAGCCGCTTTGGGAAACCTTCTGGGCTCGCGTGCCAATGCCTTGAAAGTGATGGTGGAGCCAAATGAAGTGCCCACCAGAAAGGCCCGACCGATACTCAGGCTGTCCATGACTTCGAACAAATTTTCGACAAGTTGATCGTGGCCGATTCTCGATAGTCTGGCCTGATCGTTTGGCTGATCGCCTGGATAATCGTAAATGATGGTTCGGAACTGCTCCGAGAGCTTGTTCAGAAACAGCGTAAAACCTTCGTAAGTGGAAGCCACACCGGGGCTGACAATCAAAGCTGGCCCCTCGCCAAGAATCCGGCAAGTGGTGCGATAATGGCTGGTTTGAATCACCCTGACTTCGGCTCTGCTGTTGTAATCAGAGACGGCTTTGAGCAGGCTTGCAGGCGTCGGGCAAGGCGGCCTTTGGACGGCGTTTTCCTGAGCTGATTCGGCGAGTGTCTGGTCGGGCGATTCGGTCATTTTTTGGTGCTCCACCAATAGAAAAATGGCCAGACGTCAGCGACGAATGGCCATTTGAATGTTACGCTCGACTCAAGCAACAGGGAAGTATCAACCCGCAGCTTTCGTACAGGATTCGCCTTCCAGCGCATCCTTCTTTTCGTTCAGAGTGGCGAGCACACCGGGTTGCCCAACAGTCATTTCACTGTTGAGTTCGGTGAAATCTTTCCATTCGTCAGGCAGATTGTCTGTATGGAAGATGGCAGCGACCGGGCATTCCGGAACGCAGGCTTCGCAGTCAATGCATTCATCAGGATTGATGAAGAGCATCTGCGGACCTTCATAGAAACAGTCGACAGGACAAACCACAACGCAATCTGTGTACTTGCAATCAAAGCAAGGCTCGGCGACGACGTGAGCCATTCACCATGCTCCTATGACAATGCTTAATTGATGAGTGATGACCATATTCGTTATTGGTCTTCGACCAACAATACAGTCTACCTTGAGAATATGCAACACGCAGTCTGGGTCAAGCAGGCGATTTCGGTATTCAAGCGGATTTCCGGAATAATTCGATCACCTGCCAGACCGCTCAAATCACTTCCGCTTGACGGAAACGATGTTCACATTGTCAGCCGGAACGTCGGCATGAAAGCCGCGTGTACCGGTCTTGACTTTGGCAATCACGTCCACAACTTCCATCCCTGAAACGACTTTGCCAAACGCAGCGTAACCGGCGTTGCCTGGTGAAGCGTTCAGGAAGTCGTTGTCCTTCAGGTTGATGAAGAACTGGGCGGTGGCGGAATCAGGCACGTTGGTGCGGGCCATGGCCAAAGTCCCACGAACGTTCTTGATGCCACTGGTTGCGGCTTCGTTCTTGATCGGGGCATTGGGCTTCTTTTCTTTCATGGCACCGTCCATACCGCCGCCCTGAACCATGAAGCCATCAATGACGCGGTGGAAGATCAAGCCGTCATAGTAGTTGGAATCGACATACTTCAGGAAGTTGGCAGCGCTGATCGGAGATTTGTCCTGAAACAGCTCCACTTCAATTTTGCCCTTGCTGGTTTCAATAACTACGATTGGATTGGCAGCTTCAGCAGTACTCATGGCGGTCAATAGTCCTCCAAGAACAAGACAGGACCACCAGAACCTAGGGGCCGTGCGGCGTCGAAACATCCCGATCACTCCTCGCGTGAGCCTCAGTTAGAACACAGGTGGAAACGACACAGCTTGACCCAAATCCGGATCAAGCCGTGCACATGCTTTAAATCGTACAATCGAACCACCGGATGTGTCTAGCCGAATTGGTCCGATCATGACCAATTATTCGGTCTTTTTCTTCGATTTCTCGGCGGCCCTTTTCATCGCATTGACCGCATTCTTCTGCTCAGACTCTGAAAGCGAGCCATCGCCGTCCTTGTCCATCCGCTTGAACATCGCTTCTGCACCCGCCCATTCCTGACGACTGATTTTCCCGTCCCCATCTTTGTCCATCAGCTTCAGACGACTCAAAGGATCATTCCCAGGCCCTGCTTTTGTTGCTGGATTCTGGTTCATAGAAGCCATGGCCTGAAGCTCAACAGGACCAATCTTGCCATCTTGATTCAGGTCCAACCGATCAAAAAACGGCGGGGCCCCGTTCGGGAATTCATCCTTGCTGATAAATCCATCGCCATTTTTATCGAGCCGTTTGAGCCGTTCCGCATTCATCATCGGGCCTGATTCCGACGGCTGACCTTGGGGAGCACCGGCTGCGAAAACCTTTTGCAGCTTCGCGCCTGACGCCTGTAACTCACCTCTGCTAAGGGCTTTGTCGCCATTCTCATCCATCAGTTTCAGAAGCTGGTCAAATTCCTTGCGGGCGGATTCTGGAACCTCCGACCGCTGAAGTGTCTCATCCTGATTCGCGTCCAGATCTACAATGATCTTCTGAAACGCTTTTGCATCCGGCCCCTGGGCCTTAGCCTTGCCAGTGGCCTTCGCCTTAACCTTTTCTTTTGCAGTTTCAGCCGTTTTTTTTGCAGGCTCCTGCTGGGCGAGCACCGGCACAACGGCCATCATCAAAAAAGCGGAAAGCTTTATAGGCCAATGAGAAATGAGCATTTTTGAGAGGCCTCGACTTGGGCAATGAAGCGTGTTCTTTGTGTTCTAAACAGATGTTTTCCGCATGATCCATCTGATTCAACACCAGAGATTTGGAAAAGTTTCGGATCATCTTCAAAATCCGATCCTGAAAATTGCGAACGGTTTTTTCGGAATCCGTTGTGATCGAACCCCCAACCTGATTAAGATGAGTACAACAAGGTGATACGAATGATATCAGTTCAATCTGACGTGCCACTAAACAACACAGATGTTACATTTCCGAGCACTCAAATCTAAAGGTGATTTCATAAAATGGCTGCCTTGATACCGCTGGACACCGCTGCGATTCTTGCTCAAGCACCCGCCAACGATGCCTCTACCTGGACCGTTGTGGTGATCTTTCTCATTGTCGCCATTGGCTTTATCGCCCTATTCCTGTTCGTCTTTCTGATCAAATATTTCAACCTCTACGTGCAGTCGGTCATGACCGGCGCCAGCGTCCGATTGACTGACCTGATCGGCATGACCTTTCGACGAGTGAACCCAAATATCATCGTCAGATCCAAAATTATGGCCGTTCAGGCTGGCCTCACAGATAAGGAAGGCATCACCACACGTGCCCTTGAAGCCCATTATCTGGCCGGCGGGAATGTGCCCAACGTTGTGCGAGCTCTGATCGCCGCCAACCGGGCCGATATCCCCCTATCATATAAGAGGGCCGCAGCTATCGACCTGGCCGGCCGCAACGTTCTTGAAGCCATCCAGACCAGCGTGAATCCAAAAGTGATCGACTGCCCGGATCCCGCCAAGGGCCGCCAGACAGTGGACGCCGTTGCTAAAGACGGCATTCAACTTAAGGCCAAGGCACGTGTTACAGTACGTACGAATATCGACCGGCTGGTGGGTGGTGCCACAGAAGAAACCATCATCGCCCGGGTCGGTGAAGGAATCGTGACCACAATCGGTTCCGCTGATTCGCACAAAAATGTGCTTGAGAATCCCGACCTGATCTCCAAACGGGTGCTTGAAAAAGGTCTCGATGCGGGAACTGCGTTCGAGATTCTTTCGATTGATATCGCCGATATCGATGTCGGAGACAATATCGGTGCCAATCTGCAAGCCAGTCAGGCCGAAGCCGACATGCGTGTGGCACGTGCCAAGGCTGAAGAACGACGCGCTTTTGCCGTGGCTCAGGAGCAGGAAATGGTCGCTCTGGTTCAGCAGAATCGGGCGAAACTGGTCGAGGCTGAAAGTCAGATCCCCATGGCCATTGCCGATGCCCTTCGGAGCGGCAAGATTGGAATCATGGATTTCTACAACCTACGTAACCTCCAGGCTGATACAGAGATGCGTGCCGCCATTGCCGGTGGGGGTGGCCCAAGCCAGGCCCGAACACCAGCCAGTGGCCAACCCTGATTTTTCGTGACTGACGTAAATCCAATCCGACTTTATCGTTTCGTAGAAAAAGGGGTGAGCGATGGACATTGACGATATCATCAAAAATCTTGCCCCTTTTGCGTTTGTGATTGTCTGGGTAATCTCAGCCGTTTTTAATCGGGGTCAGAGTGCAGTGGCTTCGAAGACATCGTCGCCGATTTTCACACCGCCCCGCCGATCTGAATTGAGTCCCAGTAAAGACTTGGATTCAGCGACTGAGACGGCTGAGCAGCAGAGGCCCTCGAAGGTGGACTGGGATGACCTGGTTTTTGAACCGCAGGTCCGAACCCCAAAACCTGCCCCACCGACCCAGAATCAGGTCCTTGCCGTTTTGAAGGCCGATTTGCAAGCCAAAGCTAAAGCCCGTGCTGAGGCCAAAGCGAAGGCTCAATATGAAGCGGAATCGAAGTCGAGGTTTGTGGAGTCGGCTGAGTCAAAAGCCCGTCAAGTTTTTCCCGATTTCGCTCAAAGCCAAAGCACAGTTCCACCGCCGCAAGCCAATCTGGCTCACCTTGTTCCAGAACACTTTGCCGAAGTGCATCTGGACCATGCGTTAAATACTCCGAAGTTCGGGAGCCCGCTTCAGTCGGTCTCTAAACCCTCGCCCATGAACGACTTGGTAACCCGACTCAGGCAGCCACAGGCCGCCCGCGACGCGATGATTTTTTCGATCATCATGGGCGAACCGAGAAGTAAAACGCCACGACCACTGGGATAAAACATCCCGTAACCAAGATTTCAATTCCCGTAAAAATAGGCAATTTAGTCGTTTCGTTTGGATTAAGCCAAGGCTTGGGCTGATATCGGTCAAAATTGATTGGGTGAGCGGGTCATGAAAAGGCCGATAGGATTCTAAGCATCTAAGGATGGCGCTCTCGGTCCTAACGCGCTATGGTCAGCGCGGCTATTTTTTGCAGAAAAAATGGTCGGACTTCACGGACAGTCAGACGCGAGCGATGACGGCCACAAGGACGTATTCGTGACCCCCGACGGTTTGGAGACGCCGATCTATGCGCCAGAGTGCGAACCCCCCATCTTCGTTTTTGACACCACGCATCCCTCTACTGATGTTGGGATTGCTCTGTATATCGCACACTCAGGCCCATTCTGCTGAAGAAAATAAGCCGGTTGAACGCACTTTGAATTGGCTTCAGGATTACGGCGAAGCCTTAAAATCTGCGGTCACCAGCAAACGTCCCGTCTGGCTCCAGTTCACTGGCCCGTGGTGCCCGAATTGCCACAAGATGGACAAAGAGACGTTCAAACATCCTCGCGTGATTGACGAAATTACCAAACTTTTTGTGCCTGCAAAAATCTCGTGCGAAGAGAATGCCGACCTCGCCTTAAGCTTTGGCTTCACTCAACTTCCAGCCACTGTACTGATTGGTACAGATGGAAAGATTTTAGCAAAACACGAAGGTTTTGCCGACGTGGAAACGCTGAAAAAGCTGACCGCTTCCGCTGGAATCACGATTGATACAGATCTCCCAAAACCCGTCACAGACCAGCTTCTTGCCAAAGAGACCAAGCCAGCCACGATTGGTGCAGACCTGGTGGCCAAGCCGAAAGCCTCTGAACGTGCTCCCATTGAAATTGCCATGGTGGATTCGAATCAAACTGGGCTAAAACTGACGCCACCTTTGGTGGATTCAGCTCCAGCTCAGGATGCTCAGGAACTGGATACTCAGAAGCCGTCGAACGATCCAGTTAAAAACTCCGCACCTAAGCCCTTTGAACCACTTGGTTTTTATTGCCCTGTCACGTTGCTGGAACGGGCTGTTCTGATCGAAACAAACTCGAAACATACAGCGGTTTATGCAGGCCGGAGGTATTTCTTTGCCGATGCTGAGGCCCGCCAGCGATTTGCCGAGTCGCCTGAAAAATTCGTACCTGTCAGAGGCGGAGAATGCTTGGTCACTCTGGTGGAAAGTCGTCAGGAAGTCCAAGGCTCAAAAGACTTTCCGCTCGTTTACGACAGTAAGATTTTTCTGTGCGCCACTCAGGATCAACGCGAGCGGTTTCTGAACGATCCCGCGACTTATGCCGTTGAGGATATCCGTCGACCTGGAGTTTGTCCGCACTGTAAGGCGCCTATGAATCGCCAGACTGCGGAAAAAAGCCGCTTTCAGATCCGCTTCGGGGGAAGTCGGTACCAGTTTCCTGACCGATCCCATATGGAAGCGTTCTTGCTGTCGCCTCTGAAATACCTTCGTTGATTCTGCGAACCGATTGATAAACGGCTTTGGGCCGAATGCTGACGAAATCCATGCAGGTCTCACAGGCCCTGATTCATAAAAAATCAAAAGGCCCCACAAAAACGCGTTTTGTGGGGCTTTTTTTTGATTTCAGATCCAATCGTCAGTTAGCCCTTAATGGGGCTCCAGTCTTGGGCTGAAGTTCAGCCAGAATCCGGCGAGCTTCTTTGATATCGCCATCATCAAGCCGATCAGGCATGGCCAGAGCTTTTTGCAGATAGGTTGTGGCGTTTGAACGTCGGCCTGGGTCGCGTGAGAGCAATCGGCCCATGTGGAAGTTCAGCACCGGGTGATTTGGAGACTTCGCCAGACCACTTGCATAAGCCTTCTCGGCCTCGCGTGCTTCAGCCACAGATTCGCGAATGGCTCCCACTGTGTCGTCAAAGTCGGCAGGCACTCGGGCTGGGTCGGCACGCTTCAGATATGCGTCAACCACTTCAGCAGCTGATTGATGGCGGCCCAGGTGGTGGTGCAAAATCCAGGCTTTGTTGTTCACGGCCTCGACCGCATCAGGGGCCTTTGAAATGACTTTGTCATATGATGCTATCGACTCTTCAAACAAGGCTTTACGCTGGCTCTCAGGAGCTGTTTCCGCCATGGCCAGCAGAATTCCACCTTGATTGAGCCATGCGCCTGGCGAATCCGCCTTGGCCACAGCCTGTCGAGCCATCACAACGGCTTCCGGCAGGTTGGATGATCTCTGCAAGGCGACTGAAATCGCCAATGCGAGACGTCCTGTCTTGTCCGTTTCCGACTTCTTCGACCAGGTCGCGATCAGGTCTTTAAAGTCCGGCTGACCGGCTGCATTTTCGATCAAAAGCGATGCCAGTGCAGGATCGTCAGGCTTTTGGACCAATCCCCGATTGAGCCATTGAGCGGCCATGTCAGGTCGATCACCGATCCGTGCCAGCGATGCCGCTTCCTCGTAAATCTTGTCCGAATCCGGATACGCCACGGCAATTGGCTCAAGCAGCTTAAGAGCCGCCAAAGCCTGTGCAGGACGGGTCTTATCGTCGGCAGTCCCGACCATCAGGCGTGCTTTCAGCAGGACTGTATCGACTTGATCAGGCTCAATAGCCAGAAGTTGATCGACCAGCGTGACAGCATCCTTGGGACGACCTTGCTCGGCATAAATTCCGGCCAGTTGCAAACGCAGGTCACGGCGGCGCGGGTCGCGTGCAATGGCCTCTTCCATATTTTTGATGATTTCCGGCCACTGACGGCGCGGCATCAAGACCCGAATGCGTACCAAAGGACCAAGTGGGCTGGTCGGATTCATGGAGTCGATCTTGCGAGAGATCTCAATGGCCCGATCCGCCTGACCGCGTTCGGCTGCCAGTTCTGCCTCAAATGCAAAGATCTCGGGGTTGCTCGCAAACTTGCCCCTGTAGGTCGCCGCAAGCTGGTCAAGCTGGGTGTTGAGGGCACGAATTTTATCTTTATCTTTGACAGCGTCCAAGCGGCTGGCATGGCCACGCATGGCTTGAAGTCGCTCCATCGCAAGTGTCAGATCCTGGCCATTTTGCATGATCAGTTCCGCATAGAGCGTATCGGCTTTTTCCGGCTCGCCTTCCGAGGCCAGTATCTGAGCTTTGATCCGCTTGGCAGGAGCGGGTGATTTTTCCGTAATTACGGTTTCCACCCAACTGACCATCGCCTCTTTGGATTCCGAGCCGCGTCTCAGGCTGAAAATGGCCTTGATCAGTTCCACGGAATCCGGGTTCTTCGCAAGTGCATCATTCAGAACGACTTCCGCACGTTTGAGCCGGGTGTCTACTGGATCGCGTCCGTTTTCAAGAGCTGCCAGCAGCAGTGCCAGCGATATCGGAGGCTTGTCGCCCTTCATGGCTTGCGAGACAACCGCTGCCGCTTCATCATATTGCTTGCGATCAGCCAGAATGAAGCCTTTCAGGGCAGCGGATCCAGAGTGAGTCGGCTGAGTTTTCAGGATGGAATCGACCATGGCCAGTGCCTGATCGGGCTTGCCGGCGGATCGCCTGTAATTGGCGGCCCTGACAATCTCGTCAGGTGTGACATTTTTGACAGAGATCAGCTCGGATAAGACTTGATCCATCCGTGCCCAGTCTCGTTTGGAGGCATAAGCCGCCACGATTTGCCACTGAGCCTCGCGCTTGTATTCCTGAGTCTGAGCCGTCCGAATCACACCTTCCAGACGTGCGATGGCGGCATCGGCCTGACCGGCGTCGATTTCAATCGTGGCCAGGGCCGTTTGGGAAGCCGACATCAGCGAAAGGCCTGAATCAATCTGCTTGGTCGGTGACTCATTGACCAGCTTCTGAAGGGTCTGGCTGGCCGATGCAACAGCTCCCAGGCGGGCTTCAATCTGGGCGAGCCAGAACTGGGCCACTTTGTTGTTTGGATCCTTCTTCACAGCGGCCTGAAAGCCTGCAAGTGCGCCAGGCATGTTGTTCTGGGCCAGAGAAAGTTGGGCTGTGAGCATGTCGGCAGAGGCGGCATCAGGCCATTGGGCACGAAGTTTGGCGATGCCTTGCTGGGCGGCTGGGAAATCACGAGCCGTGATCGCCAGTTGAGCCAACTGGGCCTGGAGCGAGGAGTTGGGGTTTTTCACCAGGTGATCGGTCAAAAGCTTGCGGGCCTCTGTGATCTGATTCATCCGCTCAGCCATGATCTGGGCACGATACTGCACCACTTCGATCACTTCCGGGCGTTTTGTGCTGAAATCGGCCAAAACCTTCACAGCCTCTTCCGGCTTGTTTTCGCGCACCAGCAATCCAGCCTCGTTCAAAACCAGTTCGACGCTTTCAGGGTGGTTTTTACGAGCCTCAGCCAGCAATTTCCGAGCCTCAGCCAGGTCACCTTTTTCAACCAGGCTCAGAACTCGCAACTGATCGGCAGCGGCGGCTGTGTCCTTATTCTTGCTAAGTGCTTCCAGACGTGCATTGGCGCGATCGCTTTGGCGAAGCAGCATCTCAAGCTGGGCCACCCGCAGGTGAACGGCGCTGGAAGAATCCTTGCCTCCGCTCAGTGCTTTGGCATATTGCTGATAAGCCAGCTGGAGGGATTCAGGCGTATTGCGGGCCTGATAAATCTCGCCCAACAGGAGATAAAGTGTTGGTTGAAAGAGCTTTGTGTTGGGATCAGTTTCAGCCAGAGTCAGCAGGTTCTGAACGATTGGCTGAGCATCTTCCGGGTACCCGGCCATGACCTGCGACCATGCTGTCCAGACCTGATATCGGACTTCAGGAATGCCCAGTTTCAAGGCTTTCTGAAGCGATTGGCGGCCCAGTTCGGGCTCGCGATTGAGGATCAAAGAAACACCGTAAAGGGCATGAGCTGTTGCCACTTCAGGCAGAGCTGCTGAGGCCGCTTTCAGGTGAGACATGGCCGACCGGCGATAATCGTCAGCCGTTTTGACCTTCGGAGCATCTTTTTCCGTACTGCCTGTGGCTTCTGGAGCAGCTTTGGGCTGAACGATGACGGCGTCTTCAGCGCCGATTCCTGAACGCTCCAGATCAATCGAGCCTTGGAACAAGTGTCCCAGACCCTGAATGTCAACGGGTTTAGCGGCCAGCATGGCTTGGATGTGTGGTTCAGACTGATTGAAACGCTCTTTGTTTTCAGCGTTTGCCAGGAGCGACTTCACGGCCAGATCTCTGAGCCCAAAGACCAGTCGCTGGGCGGCTGGCTGCTTGGCTTCAGGAAGTTTCAAGGCTTCATCCACGATCGCAATACAGGCCTCATACCGGCTGCTTGCCATCAAGTGCTGCGCCAGTGCCAGTTTCAGGCGAAGGTCGGTCTTGTTCGTATCCAAAGCCTGCTTCAGGGCATTTTCCACCAACAGATTGACTTGATCAATCACAGGCTTGGAGTCGGCCTTGTCGCTGATCATCTGGCCCGTTTTTTGAAGGGCGCGGGTCCATTCGACCCGATAATTTACGGCAGTCGCAGGCTTCAGCAGAATCGGTTCCAGGGCGGTTCTGAGGGCCGCAACATCAGCGGTTTGAACGGTTTTAGCCGGTTTGGCCTCGACCACCATCAATCGCAGGCGAGCCCAGGCAACTTGTTCTGATTGGGGAGCCGGACCTTCTACAGGTGTATTCAAAACTTTGGCAAATATGGCCGCATTGGCGTCGCCCTGGTTCGATTCCCTGTTCAGTTCAGCTTTTAAGAGGGCTACACGCCAGGAATCTGGCTGGGCGGTGGCAAGCTGGTCGATAAATCGGCGAGCTTTGTTGAGGTCTTGTGCGCTGCGGTCGAGAAACTTCTCGGCCATGAGATAAGCAGCGTCGAGGTCTTTTGGATCGAGTGAAACCAGTTCTTCCGCCCATCGCAGGGCATCGCCTTCTTCACCAGCGGCCAGGGCTTCCTGCATGAGGATCCGGCGAGGTTCTATACGGCGGCGGTCGAGTCGTGCGGCTTCTGCAAGTGCTCTGAAGCGATTCAGCAGGAGTTCATTTTTCTGATCAGAGGTGGCCGTTTTCAAGGAGTCCGCATGCATGGAGGCGATTTCTTCATGAATCGCAGGATCGGTTCCACCAGAGGCTTGCAGAGCGCGGCGATACTGGATCAGGGCACGATCCATCTGGCCTGACTGTCGCTCGATACGAGCTTGTGCCAGGATGGCTTCGGGCTTTTCACCAGAGCCGGGGCCAAAACCAAAAATCCAGACAGCCACACCGGCCAGGGCCGTGCAGGCAAACAAACCACTCAAGATCAAAAGGGGCTTCCATCGAACGTTCACAGGTGTCTCTCCTCGGTTGTGATAAGTGCTGGCGAGAGTGGGCAAGACGAATTGGCTTAAAGTCGTAAAGAACGGCTGGTCCGTTTCCTAGGTTTACGAAATGCCGGGATTGGTCCTGCCTGGTCTCAGATCTTCTTCCATGATGCGTCAGGGCCTGTCTGACCCGTTGGATTGACGCGAGACGAGCTGATCAACTGAGTTGGTAACGACTGAAATTTAAGCGACTTATGGCTTGAATCATGGCGTCCGTACCGGTCCGCAAATGCGGTTCACCCTGCTTAATCATGGGATCCATCCTCAGGTGATTCAATTCAATGGTGTGTGAAATTGGGGAATGGCTTCATCGAAACGAACCTTCCTCAATATGGAACTGAGAGTAACGACTCGGAACCAGATCGGCAAGAGTTTTTTTAGTACGGTTTAACGAAAAGGTCAGATTTGGATTGTTCTAGCCGGGCTTGGCGCTAGCCCCGGTTGATTGGATTTGGATTCACCTAGCCGGGCTTGGCACTAGCCCCGGTTGATTGGATTTGGATTGACCTAGCCGGGCTTGGCGATAGCCCCGGTTGATTGGATTTGGATTCACCTAGCCGGGCTTGGCGATAGCCCCGGTTGATTGGATTTGGATTGACCTAGCCGGGCTTGGCGATAGCCCCGGTTGATTATCTTCCGCGAACCGGGGGCTAGATGAATACACCACGTTTTTTTCTTTCGCGAACCGGGGGCTAGCGCCCGGCGGCTAGACGAATACACCACGTTTAATTATCTTCTGCCTG